>Ga0206869_1007_pt1 | contig 49310 bp, 45 predicted proteins | sample Alteio_BWOrgCont_35_FD_152618 | JGI IMG/M metagenome (GOLD analysis project Ga0206869, IMG submission 152618) | Enriched cells from forest soil in Barre Woods Harvard Forest LTER site, Petersham, Massachusetts, United States -... | ecosystem: Environmental > Terrestrial > Soil > Temperate forest >... | reverse complement strand
CGCGTGACCAGCAACCGACTGAATACGTTTCGTAAGTCCTGTCCTATGGTCGTTTTGTGACGTGATGCTACTTCCTCGACAGCACCTGGCGAGGGCTGCTCACCCTCGAGCAACCGGTGAGCGCTGGCGATCATATCTGCACCCGTAATATCCTGCTGCCAATTGTCTGTTCCATATTCCAAACAGAGCTCGCCCCCGGCACCGTACTGGTGCTGAGACCAACGCGTCGTATCCCCACGCGGAAGGACAAGGGGAGGGGAGTGCGGGAAGTGGTTTGGGTAGCGCAAGAGAACCGGGCGAATCCCCGCCGGCGTTACAATGTCAGCCTCCCAGGTCATTCGCGCCGACTCATCGATTCGCCACTTGATCGGCGTCAGCCAGTTTTCGGCAGACGTCAGCGCCTCCAGGGCTTCACGTTCGCGCTTGTAGCGCTTGTAATTTTCGATATACCAGGTCATGCGAATCCGGTCGGCTTAGCCGGACCAGTGGGGCGATTCGGAAAACTGTACGGAGCCATCGCGGCAGTGGCGGGCTTTAGCAGCCCAGAAGACTCCTGCGCCTTCGACGCTTTCGCGCTACGGTCATTCTTGTCAGACAGTTCGTTGACAGCGATTTCGTAGGTCAAACCTGCCCGTTTGCGAGACGAACCGAAGACCGCTTTCACTGCATCCGATGCACTGTCATAGGCGACAAGTCCTATGGCAGTTTCAGCGCCAGAACAACGGTGTTGCTCGCGCTCGGCTGTCAGCACGCCTCGGCTCACGGAACATCGGACAAGTTCACCCTTCATTCCTAAGCGAGTGGCCGTCATCGGGCCGAATTCAAAGCCGATGGCCAAGCCCAGGCTCGACGCATCGGTGCCGTTTGTTTTCAGCTTGCTCTTGGCGAGGTCGAAACTGCTGCGCATTCCACCCGCGCATAGCGTGAGGTTACTGATGGTCTCTTGCTCATCCGTCGTCTGCGCCGTTCCCTCGACGGTCAATCCGTGAACACAATCCCCAATGAACCGCACCTTTCGCCCGCAAAAATCCGAATGAAGGACAGAGTCCAGCTCGCTGCGCAACACATGCAGGGCGCGGACGACATGTTTTGCAGATTCATCCGAGGCGATGTTGGCTCCGACATATGCCGTGAATCCATCGATGTCCGCATACACAGTCGCAGCGTCCTGCCGGCGCGAGTTCTTAACGCTCAAATCTTCAATATCGAGGGTGCTAAACGGCGGCGTGTGAGCCGCAAAGCCAAAAGCGCCGATCGGATTCTTCTCCAGATCGTCCTTCCATTCCTTCACGATCTCGTCCGCCGTTACGCCGAGCTTCGCCTTATCCTTGCTGGTGGTGATCTCAGCGGTGGTGAGTGCGGTTATATCCTCGTTATCGGCCTTCTTGAGCCCTATCGCCGTTCGCGCCACATTCGTGAGGTAAATTCCGCTCGCTTTTCCTCCACCAGCCCGCTTGGCGGCATGATTCGCCGGCACGCCTAAGAACAGCGGCTCGCGGTGGCCACGGCGTCCGTTGTTAACCGCGAGCGCCTTGCCACTATCAATCCCGATTCGAACCTTAGCTGGCGGGTGATCAGCATCTTCACCGGTCTGCGCAAGAACGTCGATGATCAGTTGGCCCATCGCAACGGCTTTGTGAATGCGGTCAGCTTCCGAGTCGTAAGGCTTGGGGATCACCGAGTGCAGGCGTTGATTGTGAAAGTCTACGAAGATGGCGTCCACGCGCTGCAAGATGCGGTAGACGGCCCTGTAATGCAGGTTAAGGAATCGGAGCGTGCGACGATGGCACGTTTCGCCCTCTACGTCCGTCACGTGAAGCATATCGGACAGGTTCAGGATGTCGGCATAAAGGTGAACACCGTTTACGCGATAAGCCACATTCTTCGGCAGGTTCGTGAGATCGGTGTCACGAACGTATTCTTTGATCTCTATGTCCTTAATCGGAAGGTCTGCTATCTTGGCGTCGATCCGTTTAGAGGCCCTATCCTTGTTCCAGCTGCGTGTAGCCACCGTGCATGCTCCTTGAAAGGCTCTCAACACCATCGGTCAATCGCGAAGCGACCACAACATATCGACCGAAACGGGTAGGAACCACTATTAGTATCACTCTCATCATAAACTTCTTGACGTAAATGTCAAGTTAGGCTAAGTTGTTAAGCTATATAGACATAGGAACTGCGATGATCCCACCTTTTAGCGCTGATGGCCTTCTGCCGCCGGGAGATTACGAGGTGTCTTTCGACGAACTTCGGCAGTCGGTATTGGTCGCCGGGCCTCAACAGCATCAAACGAACTGGGACGCGTCGTGGAGAGCGCAGCTCGTCAATAATTTCGAGATCTTGACGCGCCAGTTATGGTCCGTCGGCATTAGAGACATATACGCCGACGGTTCTTTCGCCGAAGACAAGCTTCATCCTAATGATATTGACGGCTACTTCGTATGCGATCTGCAGCCCTTGGCAACAGGAGAGTTGGTCCGGCAGTTGAATTTGCTGGACGCATTCAAGGTTTGGACCTGGGAACCTGCGTCGCGCCGGCCCTATCGAGGTTATCCGAAACGACAATTACCCATGTGGCACCAGTACCGCGTGGAGCTTTACCCGCACGTACCGGGGCTCGGCATCGGTAGCGGGATTCTTGATAAATACGGCAATGAGTTGGAGTTCCCCTCCGCGTTCCGGCAGTGCCGCCGCAACGGGAAGCCGAGGGGTATCGTGAAAATTAAGTATGGGGATAAGCCATGATTCGCAATGAAGGTGAATATCAGGAGGCCTCTGCTCGTCTCGTTGACGAACGCCAACGGCTCGCAGAGCATCGCGCGCGCCTCAAAGAAGCGGGGCTTGGCGAAGAGGAAATCACCCGCGTCATCGATCCTATGGAAGCATTTCACCTCCAGCTAAAAGAGGAAGTAGAAAGCTATGAGCGCCTGAAACGTGGAGAGTTTGAGGAACTTGAAAACCTTCGAGGATTTGGCCACCTGCTTATTTCACTGCGGATTGCAAAAGGAATTTCGCAACGCGAGTTGGCTAAGCGACTCGCGGTTCACGAATCCCAGGTTTCCCGAGACGAAAGAAACGAATACTTCGGCATAACCCTCGAACGTGCGGTGAAAGTTCTGGATGCACTTGATGTTCGTCTACATACCAAAGTCGAAATGGAGCCGCCACGAGCGATGGCAATCGCATGAAACCGCGGCCGCCTCACGAGACAGCCCCAAATCATCCGGCTGCACACGATATGCCAACCGATCGCAAAGAGGCACGTGACCAGCTCACACTGGTCTTAAGCTTTTTCTCGCGCGTGGACGCGAAGGCTTCCGCTCTGCTGGCAATCGATACCGGAATGCTTGCGGTATTAACATCGAAAGCTCCTCCTGTAACTGCCATATCGACGATGACATACGTTCTCTCGGGTATCACAGTTCTTATGCTGGCCGGGAGCCTCTTTTTCCTATATCGCGTCGCGTTTCCTGCCCTGAAAGGAGAACGGTCGTTGATTTACTTTCGAACAATAGCCGGAATGCCGGAACACGACTTTATCCATTCATTCGCAGCTGAGAACGAAGATAGCCGCGTCAAAGACCTGCTCTGCCAGGTGTGGCGAAATTCCGTCATACTTACCGCGAAATTTGATGCGTTGAAACGCGCATTCATTCTTATGGCGCTTGCCGTAATACCGTGGGGCGCCACCGTGGCGCTATTCTCTTCACAAAATGCGGTCGCTCAGACGATTAAGTGAAAGTTGGATAGCCACCGTTGCCTCGGCGCATCACCTCGACGAAATCTACTCAATAATAGCGATAACCCTTGGCGCGTTCTTCGCTACGTGATAATCCGGTTTATCACGTAGTACAGGAACACGGGCGGGGCTCCTACAAACTTAAGAGACATTAACTCTTTTCGTGCGGTATTTGTCACATGGGGAACTACACCGAACTCAATTGCGCGTTCTCGCTGAGTAAGCACACGCCCCAGCACATCGCAGACATCCTTCTCTACATGACGGGGCAATCCCTCACAAGGCCTGATGAGATTCCGCCACACTCTCTGTTCGGCGATACGACATGGGATTACATGCTGAAAAGCGCCAGCGCGTATTTTGACGGCGATGCCCATTCCACGGTCAGGCTGGACGAATCCAGCGGCAAGCATCGCGTCACCATCCGCTGCAACTTCAAAAACTATGACGATGAAATCACCAAATTCATCGATTGGATTACGCCGTATATCGACGCGCTGCGGGGCGACTTTATCGGTTACAGCCGGTACGAGGATACGGAAGTTCCGACGCTGCTTTACCATCCACGGATGTTCATCACTCCGCAGATTCCGGAAGAGATTTTTGAAAATGCTGTCGTGGATGGATCAGACTGCTGGGAAAGCACCTTGCCGACTGGACGCAAATGATGGACAGCCGCAACGAACTCCAGACAGTCATCGATCCTCCCGGCGGGCTTTCCCCGATAGCCGCGCTTGCCGACATCCCCGAAGAAGAAATCTGGCTCGCGAAGCAGAAAAGCAAACGCACCCGGCGCGCCTACAAGCTCGACGTGCAGCACTTCATGCGGACGCTTCATATCAAGTCGTATGACGAGCTGCGCCAGGTGGACCACCGCGCCGTCATCGCCTGGGAACGCATCATGCGTGAGATCGACGAGGCCGAGCCCTCCACCATCCGCCGCAGGCTCGCAGCCCTTTCCAGCCTGTTCAAGCATCTCAAGCGTCACCACTATGTCGAAAACAATCCGGTCGCCGACGTGGAACGCCCTGCGATTAACCGGCGGGAAGGATCGACCCTCGCGTTTGCCAAGGTGGACGCGGCCAGATTGCTCAACACCCCAGCTGAAGACACAATAGAGGGGCTGCGCGATCGGGCAATTCTCTCGGTGGGCCTGCAGGTGGGCCTCCGCCGCGCGGAGATTGCGGCGCTCTCAGTGGAAGACCTGCACAAGAACCGGGGCTTCGACTCGCTGCGCATCGTCAGGAAGGGCGGCAGACGCGACGCTCTCGCCATCCACCCAAATGCCGCCCAACGTATCCGCGCCTATCTCGATGCCGCTGGCCACGCCGGCGATCTCGACGGGCCGATGTTCCGCCCGTTGAGTCATAATCGCAAGGACCAGGAGAGCCGCCGGCACATGGACCCCGATGCTATCGACCGCGTGCTGCGCAAGCACGCCAGGGCCATAGGCATGGGCCGGGGGTATTCGGCGCATTCGATGAGGGCGACCTTCATCACCACGGCGCTGGAGAACGGGGCGACGCTCGATGACGTGCAGCGTGCCGCTGGGCACGCCGAGCCGGGCACTACCAAGCTCTACGATCGGCGCGGCTATAATCCCGAAAAGTCAGCGAGTTTCTTCGCCACGTACTGAGGTGTTAAGAACGGATAAGGTCGATGGCCGAGTACTATTCCAAAACGTTAAGAGTGGCCTAATTCCCAAAGCTCGTTTAGAGTATCTGTTTCCATCGAAAGGGTTGGTGTATGGCAAACTTGCGCAGGCACAATCAGCAGACCATCGCGTGGTTTAATGACCTGAATAAAAGAGGTCTGCTCGATTTGGACCCCCCATATCAGCGCCGCAGCGTCTGGAATCAAGCGTACAAGGATGCATTTATCGACACCATACTTATCCAATATCCATCCCCCGCAATATTTCTTTACCAGGAGATCTCACCCGATGGGCAGACCAAAATGCACGTGGTAGACGGAAAGCAACGGCTCACGGCGATTTTTGAATTTGTCTCCGGCGCATTTCCGATTGCCGAGACTGCCCAAACGACTCAACTTCGGGGCAAATATTTCGAGCAGCTTCCAGCAGACGTAAAGACTAATTTCTGGACCTACGAATTCTCGGTCGAGTATCTGCCCACAAACGAAGAGGGACTAATCAATGGAATCTTCGAGCGCATCAATAAGAATACTGCCAAGTTGACCCGGCAGGAACTTCGTCATGCTCGGTTTAGTGGCCTGTTCATTACTGCAGCAGAACAGCTAGCGGATTGGATGCTGAAACAGCTGCCTGAAAATTTTCCGCGGTTTGACTCGCAATCTCGCAAGCAGATGAAAGATGTGGAGCTTGTAGCAAGCCTCTTGCTGCTTATTGAAGAAGGGGTGAGCGGATACTCCCAGGATGATCTGGACAAGGCATTTAGTGACCGAGACGTTGAGTGGGAGGCCGCAGCTGATACTGAGCAACGATTTCGGGCGGTAATTGACTTTGTGGCGGCTTTGGTCATTTTGCCGCAGGCAGATCCGCTTTCTCGAAGTCGTCTCCGAAATCAGGCGGATTTCTATTCTCTGTTTGGAGCAATCACTGCCTGCTTAACCACTAACGACCCAGTGTTGCAAGTGGACAAGGGCACGCTCGCCGCCCGCCTCGCTACTTTTCTCGAGGATGTCGATGACGAAAATCGGAGAGCACAGAATGAAGCGGCCGCGCGTTACCTAAATGCGGCACGTTCGAATTCAAACGATATAGGTCAAAGGGTGCACAGAGTGGATGCCATTACGGCCGTTATCAAAGCCTAGTCCCATGATCACGTCTTCACAAACTCGCAGCAAGTACGCCAGTATTGAGCAACACCTTGAGTTTGCACGGCAACGGTTACGTGATACCTTATTGACCTTCTGCGATCCCAAAGGATACGCATTTGTTTCTCGCGTCAAGACCCTCTCCTCAGTATCCGAAAAGATAGAGAGTGGCAGATTTACGAAATGGTCGGATCTAGACGACCTGATCGCCTGCGCGGTTGTAGTCCCGACCCTAGCCCAAGAAGCCGTGGCGTTGGAATTCTTACAGCAAGCATTCGTCACCGTCGCTATAAAGCTTCGTGGCTCTACCCAGAAGGCTCCCGACGTATTTCGGTTTGATACGACTCGATTCATCGGTAAGCTCAGGCCGCCCGAGGACATTTCTCCCGATGATCCACTCTACCAAATATCATTTGAGGTTCAGGTACGCTCTGCTTTTGAGCACGCATGGTCCGTGACTACTCATACTCTCACTTACAAAGCAGGCCAAGTGTCCTGGAGTCGCTTACGTCTTGCGGCACAACTAAAAGCTGCAGTGGAACAGCTTGATATTCTTATCCTGGGATTTGAAGAGACTTCATCGAAGATAGCGAAGAGCTTCTGGCCTGAGACTCAAGCCAAAACGAAACTCGCTACGTATTTCAAAGGGAAGTTCACCGATGGTGTTCTTCCGGCAGAATTGAGCCCGCAAGATTGGACGCGCTTCAGCGATAACGTCTACGATATGGTTCGTGCATGCCAGTGGGGTCATCGAAAACACCCTGTCAACATTTCTAACGAGATAATTAGAGTTATGGACGTGGCGATTGGTGAGCTTGGACGTGAGCGTATTCCGCTCAGTATTTCACTAGTTCAGTTTGTGTTTGCTAGTCTGGTTAGCGCTGAAATAGTCACGGAGCCGCTTGACGGCTACTGCCCGGTGATCACTTCCGAGCTCGAGACACTTTATCCCGCTCTGAGCACTTTTCAGGGGCGCTTCGATTTTTCAAGCTAGTCACCTCGGGTTTGACGCTTTACCCCATAGACCCTAGCGCTATAATCAGCGCATTCATCTTCCAGGAGAGCGATTCCATGGTAATTACGGAAGGCCAGGTGGCGCAGGTCGCTAGCGAGTTGAAATCACGTCGGGGAGGCGTGGACAATGACTATTTTGGCGTTCTCTTTTTGGAAAAGGAATTCAAGATTTCTCGAGAGGAAGCGTGTGAGCAGATTGCCTATGGTGGCAATGATTTTGGCATAGACGGCTATCACGTTGACCGGCAGGCCAGAAACTTCCACCTGTTGCAATTCAAATTTTCCAAATCAGCAGATCAGTTCGTCGGCTCCATGCAGCGGCTTTTGAGCGCCGGTTTGTCGCGTGTGTTCGATGCCCAGAGCCAGCAGGCCGAGAATCCAATACTGCGAGAGATCAAGTCCAAGCTGTACGAATTACGTAACGTCATCGATACCGTGTACTTGGAGTTCATTTTCACTGGCGATCCTGATAAGGCACAGGAAAATGAAGCCCTACAGAAGCTCCGGGAGGATCTCCAGAGCCGTTCCTATTTAACACAGGCTTATTTCGGAAGAGCAGTCCCCATCATCGTCCGTTTCCGTTCAACGCTGAAACGAGGCCATGAGGAATTGTATATTCCCCTCTCTTTCGATCTGAACATGTCGGGAGATCTTTCCTACGTTGGGCCGGATGGGCAGATGATGCATGTGGGCTTTGCCAGGCTGCGGGAGCTTCACGCCATGTATGTAACCATGAAAGAGCGATTCCTCGACCGCAATATCCGCTCTCTCCTGTCTGGCCGGAAGCCTGGCGACGACACCGCTGTAAATCGGAGATTGCTCAAGGCCTTCGAGGAAATCACCATCACCAGGAAAGCAGATCCAGCGGCGTTTGCCTTTAACCACAACGGCGTGACGCTATTCGCCGAGATGATCGAGGGTGTGGATGGCAATTACAGAATAACTGAGCCTCGGCTACTAAATGGGGCACAGACCATTGGTTCCTTTGATGCATTCGTGAATGCCCATAAGGACAACGTGATTCTTGCGCAAGCCGCTGACAGGCTTGATGCGGTTCGGGTCATGTGCAAGGTCATCACGCAAAGCGATCAGGACTTTGTCACGGCCGTGACCATATGTAACAACCGGCAGAATCCGGTGGCACCGTGGAACCTCCGCGCGAATGACATGATTCAACTTCAGTTGGCGAACCGTTTCCGCGAAGAACTTGGGCTGTTCTATGAGCGGCAGGAAAATGCCTTCGAGCACTTTACCGACGAAGAACTCCAAGAAAAAGGATTGCAAACCGGCGAGGCCGTCGAGTTGGTGCGCTTGGCGCAAACATTTCTGGTCGCGGACGGCAGCATCGACAAACTCAGCCGGATGACCGAAGTTTTCGAGAACGATAAATCGTACGAGCAAGTATTCTCGCCTTCACGCCTAACCGCAGACTTTCGTGCCATTTGTCTTTGCTACAAACTCCAATTCAAATTGCGGCTTCTGGTCCAGTCCATCGTCGAACGCGGGCAGAATAAGTATGCTTACATGCCGCGCGCCCGTCCCCTTCTATGGGCGCTAATGTGCCAAGCAATGCTTAACCACCCCGAGTTCGACCATTATGCAGAGAAGTACGGCAGCGACCTTCGGCACCCTCATCCGCTAATGGATTGGTGGTACCAACTCGCCGCCAATGCATGTAGGCTTATCATCCGAGATTTGGTCAGCCTTCCCGAGAACCAAGAACGGGTTCGAGACGGTAATTTCAGTTTCCTGAAAACAAACGCCACTTTTGACCGGGCCATGGACTTCGGGCGGAAACGAAACAAGTGGGTCCATCGTCGCCTGAAGTAGTCCGAACATGAAGAAGATCACGGGCGATGTTTACATCGCAGGCTCAAGGACCGCTGCCGATTGGAAGGCGTTCAGAAAAACGCTTATTCCAGGCCATGGCCCCGATCTCTGGAAGAAGGCTTTCGACTGCTATTTCCATGAGCGGCTATCCTTGCGATATCTGGAGCCCATCCGAACCTTGCAAGAGAACGGGACCTTTCAGGGAGAAGGATTCTCGATCGTCGCCATTCAATGTACTTTGATCGAGTTTCTTGAATCGACTGTTCAGGGAATCAGCTATCGGTATCGCCGCCGAGGCGACCCGCCCCTTGGCCCGCATGAGTATTCGGACAGCGGAGCCCTTTTTAGCTCGTTTCTCACGAAGAGGGAGCCTTTTTCAGAGGTGTTTGATGAGCGATCGGCGCATGATTTTTACGGTAACGTCAGATGCGGGCTGCTTCACGAGGCGCGCACAAAGAAAGGATGGACGATTTGGGCGAAGAGTCCCGACGGAACAGTGATCTCCAAGCAAGGACGAATCGTGTATCGAGATGATTTTCAATGCGCGCTACTCAAATTCGTCGAATGGTACAAGGGAGCCCTACCCTCAGATTCTTTGCTTCACAATGCGTTTCTCCGCAAGTTCGACAGCCTGTGTGAATAGCGATTTGTCAGGCAACAGAATTTATCAGACAGAACAATCCCAGAAAGATTTACAAGGTCACCATGTCTGTTCAGCGCGAGCCCAAGGGAGCGTTGTTATGGCGTCGCGTTCTGCTGCCTCGGACGTCTCATAGATGCCAGACCAGTACGTCGGTGTCCAATAGGTATAAGTCTCCTGTCATCTGGCTGTCCTCAACGAAACGATAAGGGCCGTCAGGACGCTCCATGATCGACACGCGTCTTGTGCCGTCCACTTTTGCGTTTTGCCTTATGGGATACTCTCCTCACATTCGTCGAGACCCTACGTAGTGTCAGCGTGCAGAGACGCCCATTGGATATCTATCTGTACTTACACGCGATAATGTATTTTATCGAGTTAGAAGTCAACAGTTTCGGCCGGGTGGCTAAATGTGAGCATTGAAGAACATCGTGCGCGACCTGGTAGGCGAAACGCTGGAGGCTTCAGCTTGGGTTTAACCTAGAACGGTCGAAGCGGCGGCGCGATTGTCGTAACCAAGGCTTGGGCTTCGTATGTGACGGTCCTCGTAGTCCCGTTAGGCTATAGGAGGCTCAGGCTTTGACGGATGTGTCGCGACCGTTTCGCGGACGAGTTCTGACCGCTCTCGAATCCAGCAAGCGATGGTTTCGACTAGCCGACTATTAGTGAAGAAGGAACTGTGGTGCAAACCGGCCTTGCGCGACCATGTAGTGAATGCCTCGCACCGCATACCTAAAGGTGTCTGCGAAACAAAAATATCGCTAAACCAATTGTCCAACATCGACTCGCCGCCAAAACCGAACCGATGCGACCGGGAACCGAGTTGAACAAGGATAGTAGGAAGTTGCAAGAAGACAAGCAGGACCGATAGTCCGAGTGCTAAAGCCAACATGGACCCTGTTGCTATTTCCAGATTGTTAATCCAACTCCTAGGAACCAAAGGCAACAAACAGAGAAATGTCATTATCGAGATGATTGCAATCCGAATCGCCAAGAAAGACATCTTGGCAAGAGGCAGGCTGATACTAGGAAGAATATTGCTCCATGCCCGAATTAGTTCCAACCATCGACCTGCCTCATCGTCAGTAACGATGGCACAGAACAGGGGAATACTCTGGGGCCTCTGGGCGAACGACAACCTTTTCGCGGTATTCCTCTGCGAAGAGGTTACAAACCGAAGCGTTGTCCGGTAAATGCGCTTGGCCAGCCATCTAGCAGCTTGGGGGAGCATTTTAAGCGCCGTCCCTGAAATGGCTCCTCCGCCTAGAAACACTACCAACCATGCAATGACTGTGATCACACTGAGTGGTCCAAACTTCGCAGGGTCGTTTGGAAGTGTTGAGATGATGCCGATAACGCTTCCGAGCCACGCTGCCCAAATTGCGACTACGGCTCCAGCACTTAGCAGTCCTGCGCTCGAAAGGGACACTGTCTTTATGGAATCTTTGACAACTCGTGGCTCGCATCCAATGAATGGAGTTCCGAATGTAACTATCGCTAAGATTTGTTCGTGTTGTAGAAGGTCTTGTTGAGCACGAATGGCGATGTTTCCGCCATGGCTGTGAGCAACGATCAAGTGAAATGCATCTCGGGATGTATCAATTTTGAGCTGTTCCCTCAATCGTTCAGTCAAATCTTTCGTTGCTATGCTTCGGGCCTGATGGCTGTTTTCTCCAGACCAGTCGAACGCGTGTACGTCAACAGGCTCGCCCAACGCTTTCTCCAAATTCATACAGAACGCCGAGTTTGGCTGTGCCCATTCCGCGCCGCGAGCAAATGTTCCATGAACCGTTGTTAGAACGTACCTGGATGGTCTCATAACTGAAAGATAACTCAATGAGTCGCTGTAAACAGGCGTCCCGATCCGTTCAGGGTCATTTGCGCCATGGGCGGCGAAGCGGAGCGCCTGCTCCTCAGATTATGCCTCGGAATGCCTGGCGCCCGATTTTTGTACTTCTACGGTTGTTTCCAATTGCCTTTGTAGAACATGCCTCGGCGGCAGTGCTCGGGAAACCAGAGCGGCGGGGTTTGCTGCCGAGGCCACTACCGTATCACTAAACGGTTGACGAACCAGGATGCAAGTGCGGATCCCGCGTGAATTGTTTGTGCCTTGGCCTTCCCGTTCCTACGCTAGCCTCTTCGAGGGTGCCCCCAGGTATTTCTACCGACACTGATTGCGAGGCTGATGCGGAATTTGTCCGTTCCTGAATTCCGGGGGCTCGTGTACCAGCCCTGATTTCGAAACGAGGCGCATGATAACGTCCTTTATCATCGGGCCACAGAACATCACAGAGGCACAGGGCCTTTGCAAACAAGAACCGCCGGTGCTGGCCACGGGTTTAAATAGGGAGACAGCTCGGGTGTTCGCTAAAGACCTCCAAGCAGCGGATGCAAAGCTGAAGTTCAATAAGCAACTTATGGTGGCTACTACTTGGCAGCAGGTTCTTCCCCGCTCCGCCGCCCTCCCATATGGGTCTTTCTTTCCTCGGGTGACATCCGTGCCCACTTTCTAAGGGACTCCTCCCGCTTCTTCTGGATCTCCGTCCATTCTTGCGGCGTCATTTTGTCAAGCTTATCAGCCAGTTCGTGTGCATTCCTGCGAGCATCATCCAGCGTCCATGGGTGCCGCGGCGCCGTCATATCTTTATTGTTGACTCTTGGCGCGCTCTGCGCTGGATCATCTCTTCCAGACTCGGTAGCGAGCGCGGCAGGCGCTGAGTTCAGTGCCAGTAGTGTCACACACAAGGATAACAATATTTTCATCAAGTGAGTCCTTACAGAGTATCGGTTCGGGTATTCGAAAGATGCTCGAATAACGTAGCGGCACTATACATCGCTCCGGCAGATAGTGAAGCGTATTTATTTATGCACAGGTGACGTTACGCCGGAGAAACGCGTGGCGCGAGGACGTTGTACGAATAGCGAAGAATCAGCCACATCGCGGATCGCCATCGCGGCGGTAGCCTGCCTGTGTCACGCGAAATGATTGACAATCGTGCCGTCCCACCGTAGGGCTGGAGCGACGTTGGTTGAAACCCTTCTACTGCTACCCCTGCCCGCCGCATTATCACATTAATCTGTCCGGCCTGAGGAGTTTTCATGAAGTTCCGTTCGCGAAGCCGCTTGCAGAAAGTCCTACCAAGCATCATCTCCCGGGCCGCTTTACTTCTGCCGCTTACTCTGTTTGCACCATCCGAAGCCCATGCGGTCAATGCCTACATTCCGAATTATATGGACGTTACCGTTTCAGTGATTGACACCGGAACAGATATGCCAGTCACGACAATTAACGGTTTTAGCCGACCCATAGCCGCCGCAGTCACGCCAGACGGGTCGCATGCGTATATCGTGAACTGGAACAACAATTCCGTCTCTGTGGTGGATACCTCGTCTAACACCGTTACCGACACCATTAACATACCTGTTGAACCCAGCAGTCTGCTGTATGGCATAGCTATTTCGCCGGATGGAAGCACAGCCTATGTATCAACCGATCAGATAGGTACGGGATCCGCCGGCACTATCACGGTTATCGATACAGCATCTAATTCAGTGCTCGACGTTTACAGTACCGGTATCAACAACTTGCTGGAAGGCATGGCCGTGACTCCAGACGGGACAAAGCTCTATGTTGGACAGCGGAGTTTTCTCCCCGATTTGTACGTCTTCAGCACGGACCCGCTTGCTAACGTTGCCACGATTCCGGCTTGCCCCGGTGGGAGTGCCGCCAATGTTGCTATCACGCCTGACAGCTCTGAAGTTTATGTTGCTTGCGACCAATACAACGGGCAGGTATCTGTCATCAGTACAGCGAGCGAATCTCTTATTGCTGCGATTCCCATCACGCCTGCTGGGTATACTCCAATCGGAATCGCCATTACTCCCGATGGCACCAAGGTCTATGCCTCCCTGCAGGGCAGCGGCTACGCCGCCGACATAGATACGGCTACGAATACCGTCACAAGGTACATATCTTTAGGGTTTGGTGGGGGGGGGTTCGGTGCGGCCGTTACACCTGATGGGCAAAAGGTCTATATAACAAATGAGGTTTTGAATACCGTTTCTGTGATTGCAACGGGCAGTGACACGGTTACCACGGCTGTCCCGGTGGGCGATGGCCCCTACGCATACGGCCAGTTTATCCAGCCGGGCTTAGCGCCTGCTCCGCCAACCCAGAACGCCGAGCTTCTCGGCCCCAAGGAATGCGGTTGCGTGGACGGCACCGGGGCGTCGTCGGCGGGAGAGCCTATCGATATCGCCTCCGGCAATATGGCCTATCAGTTCACCGATTACAAGACTATGGGCCAGAATCCTTTAGCATTTACGCGCTATTACAATAGTCGCGGTAATGCGTCCGGCGTCGTGACGCTTGCCAATGAGCTTGGCGTCAACTGGCGCTCAAATTTTGACCGTTACCTGCAAATCAACTCCTCCTCGCAGGTCACCGCGGAACGTGCGGGTGGCCAGCAATACATCTTCACCCTCGTCGGCTCGACCTGGACGCCCAACGCCGACGCGGATATCAAACTCGCCCATTCGGGATCGACCTGGACGCTGACCGACCATGGCGATACGGTCGAGGCTTATACCACCAACGGCAGCGGCACTGCCGCGTTGCTGAACACCATACAGTCGCGCAACGGCTATACACAGACGCTGCATTACACCGGCAGCCAGGTGACCAGTGTTACGGACTCCTACAGCCGCGCGCTTCATCTTACCTATAACGGCAACGGCACGTTGAACACCGTCGGCACGCCCGATTCCACCACGCTGACCTACGGCTATAACAGCGTCGCGGGCGGCGCTCAGCTGACATCCGTGAGTTTCTCCACCAGCCCTGCCTCCTCTCAGCAATTTTCCTATACCCAATCCGGCCTGCCTTTTGCCCTGACCGGCATTACAGACGAAAACGGCAATAGCTATGCGAGCTGGACTTACGATCCGTACGGCCGTGGTACATCCAGCCAGTTCGGGGCGGGTGCCGGCCTCACCAACCTCTCCTATGTGGGCGGCACCACCACCGTTACCAACGCTTTCGGGGTGCAGGATACCTACACTTTCACAACGGCGCAGAATGTTCCCAAAATCACCCAGATCACCCGGGCCGCGACGTCGACGACCGCTGCGGCAACCGAAACCTTCGGCTTCGACGGCAACGGGTACATGAACAGCATGACCGACTGGGACGGCAACCAGACGACCTATGTCAATAACGCCCATGGCGATCCGACGACCATCACCCAGGCGGTGGGAAGCCCGGTCCAGCGGACCACCGGTATCGTCTACGACTCTACCTGCGTCCACCACCCGCACTCGGTCACCACGACGGGCGTTACTACGTCTTATACCTACGACTCCCATTGCGATCCGCTCACCAAAACGCTTACCGATACAACTACCCAAAGCGTTCCGTATTCCACCAACGGCGAGACCCATATCTGGACGTATACATGGAATAACTTTCTGCTCGCTTCCGTGGAAACGCCCAACCTGAAGACGACCCATTACTTCTACAGCGCCAGCGGCGCGCTCACCGAAATCACCAACCCGCTGAGCCAGTCCACCAACATTACGTCCTATACGGGTGGCGGCTACCCCGAAACGATCACCGATCCCAACAGCGTGCTCACCACGCTCACCTGGAACCCACGTCAGTGGCTTACCAAGAGCGCCGTCACGACGACCGGCGGAGTGTTTACCACGACCTATACCCTCGATCCGGTCGGACAGCTCACGGAATTGACGCTGCCGGATAATTCTTATCTCTCTTATTCTTACGACCACGCCCATCGCCTCACCGACATCACCGACGCCGACAACAACGAGATCGAGTACACGCTCGATGCACTGGGCGACCGGACGCAGGCCGATACCTATAACAGCAGCGATACGCTGGTGCGCCAGCATTCGGCGACCTTCGATGCGCTGGGCCGCATGCTGACCAACGTAGGAGGCGTGGGTCAGACGACCTCCTACTCTTACGACCCCAACGGCAACAATCTGACCATCACCGACCCGCTCCTGAATGAAACGATACGGACGTTTGACGCGCTGAACCGGCTTTCCACCAGCACGGACGCCAACCACGGCGTCGCGCAATTTACCTATGACGCCCATGATCGCATCCTCACGGCGGAAGATCCCGATTCCAACACCACGTCCTACGTGTATGACGGCTTCGGCAATCCAATCCAGCTGGCAAGCCCCGACTCGAACACCAGCGTCTATCACTTCGATTCGGACAACAACCAGACCCAGAAGGTCGATGCCCTCGGGATCGTAACCAACCATACCTATGACGCGCTGGATCGCCTTCTTACGGCCCAGTACCCGGCGCAATCGAGCCTGAATGTCGCTAACACCTACGACCAGACAGGCACCGGCTATGGCTTTGGCATCGGGCATCTGACCAGCCTTACCGATGCGGCCGGCTCCCTGACGCGTTCCTACGACGAGCGCGGCAACCTGCTTACGAACAACAGGACCAACGGCAGCACGAACCTCAATACCGCCTACACTTACGATCCGGCATCGCGGGTCGCCGGCATCACCTACCCCTCCGGCTCTCTCGTCACGAACGTCTATGACACGGCGGGCTACCTGCATCAGGTAAAAGCCAAGGCTGCGGGCACCCCGATTACGACCACCCTTGCCACGCTCACCCATCTGCCCTTCGGCCCCATCAACTCGTCCAGCTACGGCAACGGCATCGCCGAGAGCTGGACCTTCGATGAAGATTACCGTTCGACCAATATCACCGACACAGTGTCTCCCACCACCCTGCAAAACCTCACCTACGGCTATGACGCCGACAATAACGTCAAGACCATCACGGACGCCGTGAATGCGGCCAACGGCCAAACCTTCGGCTATGACGTGCTGAACCGCATCAACAGCGCGGTGAGCGGCACCGGCGGCTACGGCAGCCTCTCCTGGACCTATGACAATAACGGCAACGTGAAGACGTTCAAGGTCGGATCGAGCACCACCAGCTACAGCTATTCGAGCGGCACGAACCGGCTCGCCACCATCGGCGGCGCGGGGATTCCCAAGACGGTCAGTACCAATGCCAACGGCAATATCACGAGCATCCCGCCCGCCAACAGCGGCACGTCCGCGACCTTCAGCTATGGCAACGACAACCGGCTCGCCTCGGTCAGCGGCTCGCCCATCGCAGCCAGCTTCGTCTATGACGCCTTCGGCCAGCGCTTCAGCAAGACGGATTCCGGCTCGACCCCAAGTCTCTATAGCTATTTGCCAAACCACCAGCTGATGGAAGAGAACAACAATGGTGCCATCGCCGACTATGTCTACGCCGATGGGCGGCCCATATCCGTGCTGAAGGTGACCAGCGGCTCTTTGCCCGTAACCAGCTACATTCTGGCCGACCGGCTGGGGACGCCGCAGATTGCAACCAGCAGCAGCCACAGCACGGTCTGGAGCACGACCTATCAGCCTTACGGCACCACGGGCGCGATCACCGGCTCCCTCACCCAAAACCTCCGCCTGCCGGGTCAGAACTACGATTTCGAAACTGGCTTCTACTACAACGTGAGTCGCGATTACATGCCAAATGTCGGCAGGTATTTAGAGGCTGATCCTATCGGGATGGCGGGGGGGCTCAATACATACGGGTATGCTAAAGCGGCTCCTCTCGTTTACATCGACCCCCTTGGTTTAGAGACGATTGTAATAATTGAGTTCAGCAGATTTGGACTTGGGAGTGAGCTATATGGCTATCATGCGGCAGTCTATGCAGATAACAATGGCGACCCGTTTCTTTACGATCCGGGTGGAAGTTACGATCCATCTGACGTAAACGGAGATCCCACTAGAGGAAGTGGCGACGTGTTATACAGTGACAGCGCTGATCCGAACACCTATGTTAACGACGCCCTCGCAGAAGGCATTACTGTTGCCGAATACGAGTTCGCGACGACACCAGCTCAAGAGCGCGCGATTGCAGACCAAATTGATAAACAAGGTGGCAAAAGCCCCGGTTTTTGTTCTGCTGGTGTTAGCTCTGCCATAAACGAAATCGAGCCTTTCCAAGATATTGGCTCTTTTCTCCCAGGAACGCTTGCAACTCAATTAAGCAATCTCAATGGAGTCAAAGTGCGAATATACTCTCCGCCCCCCTTAACTAAGTAGAGCGGCCCGCAATGAACCAGCAGCAAATCTGTGGAGCTGACCAAGAAGGCAGTCGGCACTTGAGAACGACATGGAGCGTTGCTATTTGCGCATTCAGCGCATGTATTACAGTATGCGCAACCTATGCTGTAGGTATACCCTTCATATTTCGGCATGTTCTTTCACATGCACATCGCGGCCTTGAGATGTATTGCTATACCGCTTACGTGTTTGCCGGATTTCTTGGGAGTGGGCTTTTTATCTTGGTGTATTCGGGTTTACGAAACGGAGCAGTTTTCATCCTTGCTAGCTCCGTGACTGGTCATGCGGCGTTTGCCGCAGCTTGTTTTGTTTATAGTTTCACATTTCAAACAGAGCGCGCACTGAATTCTTTGTCTTACGCATCTCTTCCCGGAACCTTAATTCCATTCGGAGTAATCTTTCCTTTGATATCCGGCTCATGGATTACTGGCGCTTTTGCCGGATGGTTGGTTCTAATATTAAGAAATGTTCTGTCAAAGCGGCAAATGGCCGACCTCCGGTCTATAGATGGTTAACGGTCATAACAAAGATCAGTCTCGGGAGCAGCGAAAGCTCGTGCGGGAAATATTCTTCAAAGAATGAAACCGGGATTCACGAGCCATTAGTCATTCCTCAAATTCTCTGGTCGTATCGTCCTTCAGCTCGAGGACGAGGTAATGTATCGCTGCCGTCAAATCCTTCGGCAGATGCCGTTTTCCAGCGAGCCACATCCGCAGGCAATTCACCGCGTCATAACGCTTGCCATCCGTCTCTGTGGGTTTGGAAAAGAAGCTGAGACTCATGCTGCCAGCTACCTGGATTGGGTTGCACGAATTGCCGTGTTGATTACCGTCACAGTAATCAAGATAAGGTTGTTTCGGCTTAGGTCAACACTTTATTGGGCTTCGTCCTGGCGGACATCCCATCGAACGCTCACGGCCCATCGCAGGACAAGACGGCCATTTGGAGTTTTAGGCGCTACCGCCGCAGCCTGACGCCGGGCCTGTCGTCATTCAGGAACTCGACCCCTGCCTTTTCGAGCACGGCAACCACGCGCCCCAGCGTGTCGGTGCGCGCCGCGACCGGGCCGTTGAACTCTTCCATGCGAGAAACGGTCCCCAGGGCCACCCTCGCCTTCTTTGAAAGCACGGTCTGCGTCCAGCCCAGGAGCCCTCTTGCGGCCCGTATGTGCGTGCCAGTTATGACGATCAAAAATGGACGCTACCACGCAGGGAACAGGAATTACAGAAAGCTGCTAATATTTTCGATTAGTTGAAATTTTCATCAACTCTGTGCGATCCTGTCGCGCATGTACAGAGAAGCCGTTGCTCTCCGCGCCCTCTGCTTGCTGCTGTTCCTTCCCGTCACTTCCTCCGACCAGCAGCGTGCCGCCAAGACCCCGGCAGGCGATCCCTCCCCTTACGATTACAAAATCGTCCTCGACGCTTCGCAGCCCGTCGCCGGCCACCAGATCCTCGACATCGACGCGCTGGACTTTGACGATGCCGGCAACTTCGCGATTCTCGCTTTCTGCGCCGATGGCGTCGGCATCTGGGCCAGCAAGCCCTATGCCTGGGTGGTATTCAGCGGCAACGCTGTCACCACGGCCGAAGGGCATCAATCCAAGGTCCGCAATGTCGGTCCTCCCTCCATCGGGCCGGACGGCAGCATTCGGTATCAGGTCGATTATCAGGACGGCACGCCGGAGCGTGGCTATACGTGGAAATCGGGGTTCTTCCGCGACCACACGTTGATTTATGAGCACGACGGCTACGGCGTCGATACCGCCAGCAAGTACACGCCGGACGGCAAAGTCCTCATGCTGGAGGAAGTCAAAACGGCCGACCACAAATCACGCCTGAGCCTCTGGGAGGGCGGCCCCGGCAATATCAACCAGATGCCCACCGACAAGCTCTCCTCGAACGTCAACCTGCATCGAGCGAACGCCCTGACGGTGGACCGGACAACGGGCTTCTACGCCTTCTTCTGCGCCCTGGACACGCATAGCGGCGTTTCGCAGTCGGGGCTGTTCGGCAACAACACGTTCATCAATATGAACGATGTCCCCGACCTTGGCGTGTGGCGCATTCCGCTTCTCATCAATGCACAGGGAAGAGTCGCTTTTACGGTCGGACAGAGAACCATCGTCGATGCCAAGCCCAGCCCATACAAGGGCATGCTTCTCGCTTTCAACGACAAACGTGATTTACTCCTCCAGAACGAGGACACGCCCGCCGACGATCCGCTTGTACGCGACAGCATTAACGATATGACCGTGCTGCAAAAAGGCAGCGTCGGACGCGCGGGAAAGACTTACCTCGGCCTGCCCTCGATGCCGAAATACGGGTTTCTCGGGTATTTCAAGCACGAGGCCCTGAACAACAAGCGAGAGGTAGCCGCCGCCGTTCAATTCGTCCCGCAGGGCAAGTTTGAGTCGGCCACCACCATCGACACCCGCACCATTCCCACCATCGACGGAAAACCTAACCCGTGGCTCGTCATGATTGCCACGCCGAAAAGCAGGTGAACTTGTGAAAAAGATTAGACTTCTCTTCCTTATCGTGATGTTTACCCTTCCACTGGCGGCGCAGGATACCGCCCCCGACCAGACCGCGCCGGATCAGACGACCGCCGCAGCTGAGCCGCAGCCCAAAACCGGCTGGAAAGACCGCCTCGCTAACTTGAAGGCTTCGGCCGCATCGCTGACGGAATCCTTGCCGATTGCTGCTTCCAGTCCAGCCCAGGGCGGCTCTTTACAAGGCGACTGTACCGCCACTGTGCTCTTCGGCATAGGAGACTGCCAGATATCGCTGAACGGAGGCCGCGAATTGCTCGCTTGGTCCAGGAATAGCGACGGCATACAGGAGGCGTCCTATATCTTGAATTCTGGCCAAGGAAGAGGCGGCTCCGTCGATTATCTCGGTCAGGTCAAGGGCCAGGATACTTATTACATGCGCAGCGCAGACGGAAACGACACCTACAAGGTGGAAGGCACGCTTAAGAACGCACGCGTGACCGAAATCAAGGGCGATGCTCCTACCGGGCTCATCGGAGGCAGCGAGGAGGCTTATGCATCGCAGGATGACAACAGCAGTGGAAATCTCGACGACGTCCTGAAGCCGATAGGAACCCCCGTCGCCGGCTACAAGGCCAGCGCATTCCTGCCCGGCAAAGGCTGGCAGCAAGTCACCATTGACCAAGTCGAAAAGGGCCAGATAACTCGTTTCCACGACGCGGATAACCACAGCTACAAGGTCGTGGGCGCTAAATTTGTCGCAGACGGCTCGCATTAGAGACGAGGCCGAAGAGTTTCCCTTCCTTGTATCCAGCTACGTCGTAGCCGAGCCCTCCTGCGCATGCAAGACGCGCATGCTCGAATCGTTCTGGTGCCAGCGGTGTCGGCAACGAACGTCCCGCGGCGGGCATTGTTCCGAAAAGCCACACTCCGTCCGCGTAGGCCCTGTCGTCATGACAGGTCCCTTTGGGCTGGCTCATCGGCGGCGGCTTCTAAGCCTGGTTACGTAATTCTTTGGCGGCCGGCATTCAGGAAGGAAAAGCGGCGCCGTTATCCGTGCCTATGGGACATCCGCCGGCATTGTTGCTGTGTGTCGATGAGTGGATATCCTCCCTCGCCCCGTCTGCTTACGGCCAGGCTCACCCGTCACCGGGCCGTCCTTTCCCTGCGCTCTAGGCCATTAGTCCCCTGCTGAGCGAAGGGTTTCCGCCCTCCCCGTGCGTCGCACGCGGTTCCTCGATTTAGTCAGACTTCTCCTTTTCCGAAAACGGGCGTGCCAACACCTCCTCGCTTTTTACCGGCCACGATGCCCGCGTCGCTCCCAAGTCAATGACGGATTTTCCCCTGCCCTGCGGGCATTCCGCGCGAGCCAAAATCCTATGACTTGGGCGCTGGTCCGCGGGCCAGAACCGTCGCCGTAAGCGAGGACGCATTGGGCAGCCTCCCGAAACGAAAAGGAGAATATCTATGGCCACCATCGGAAACTTCGTCGCGACGCAAAACGGTTATGAGGGCACCATCGAGACCCTCGCCATCAAGGTTCAGGTGACCCTGGTAACGCGCCAGAAAAGCAAGGACAAGCAGCCCGACTACGACGTCCTCGCTAATGGCCGGGAAATCGGCGCAGCCTGGGAGCGAATGGGATTTCTCTCCCTCAACATCGACGATCCGAGCTTCCCTCCCGGCAAGTGCACGCTCAAGAAGACCGGCGCGGACAATCGCTACACGCTCTCCTTCCAGCACCACCGCGACCGCAAAGACTAAGCATTTCGGGGCGGCTGCAAAGCCGCCCCGTTCTTTATCCAGCCCTGAAAGGAGAACCGACATGACGACCAATATCATCATTCACGCGGACTGCCTCGACGCTTTGCCAACGCTGCCGGCCGAGAGCATCAACTTCATCCTCACCGATCCGCCGTATCTCGCTCGATACGAGTCGCGCGATGGGCGCAGTGTGCCAAACGACGATAACGACCGCTGGCTGAAGCCCGCTTTTGCTCAAATGTTCCGTGTCCTCGAGCGCGATGCCTTCTGCGTAAGTTTCTACGGATGGCCGCACGCCGACAAGTTCCTGCACGCTTACCGCTCGGCGGGATTTCGCGTTGCCGGTCATTTCGTCTTTCCCAAGCGCTACACGTCGACGACGCGTTATACGCGCTACCAGCACGAATGCGCGCATCTGCTGGTAAAGGGAATTCCTCCCCTGCCCAGGGAAACCATCGGTGACGTCATCGACTGGACCTATTCCGGCAACAAGCTGCATCCGACCCAAAAGCCGCTGTCCGTACTGCTTCCCTTAGTCGAGACTTTCTCGCTCCCGGGCGGCACGGTGCTCGACCCGTTTGCGGGCTCAGGCTCATCGTTGCTTGCCGCCAAAATGCTGGGCCGCAGGTGGCTGGGCATCGAGCTGGACGCGACATACCATTCCGCCGCAGAGCATCGCCTCGGCGGAACTTCTTAGAAATACCAGTCTCTTATTCCTCTCCAGGCGTGGCTATTCCTTATCGGGCCTTTGATCGGCTGGAGACGGTTTGCGAGGGGTTAACCGATTGGATTATCTATCCGATGTCGCTCTCTATCCTGTCACAAAAGCTTCATTTGAAGCCGCGCCGAGCCGATGCTATGTTAGCGAAAATCATCAACTACTGTCCGTATCCGCCGCATGAGTGACGCAGTTCCCGATAGCTCGGATAAGCCGAGACAGGAGAGTAAAGGCTTAGGCCACCATCTGGGGTACGGAGTCAAACTTTTGGGTTTCCTGGGGTGGACCGCCGCGGGCGCGATTGTGAATCAGCTTCGTGACTACGCGGATATAGCCCTCGATGTTACAAGCATCAAGCGCCTTCCTGATGGGCTGCCTGACAAAGCCGCCCGCGCGGATGCCTGGCGTGCGCGCTATACGGAGAAATTTCTGGCGCCGGACTCGATGTTTCAGCCCAACCAAAAACCCGAGCAGCCTATCGAGACACTGACGTTTAAGCAGTTCGTTCAGATGTTGACCGAGCCGCTTAAAAGTCCGGGCCCGAAGAAAAGGCAAGAGAACTCCGCACGTGATGATACCGGGCGGGTTTCCGAGGAAGGTACACGACCCCTGACACCGGATATCAAGAATCAAGTAAGAGACCTCGGCGTCCCTGAAAACATGACCCAATCGATGATGACATCGAACCTGGTCTCCGGTTCGAAGGGAATCCACCGCTCGGATCGGTTTCGCTGACCATCAGGGCCTTCTGACTTGAGCCGCCACTAGTTGCTCTCGTTGTTTGGTCATTTCCCATCGCCTTTGCGCCACGAGAAATGCACCATCCGCCCGGCCTTCGACCTTCTTTTGCAGCTCTGTCAGAGTTTTCGCGCGCTGCGCTCGCCACTTCACGTCAGCTTCCATGAACGCCTTCTTGCTATGACGTCCGGCCGCCGGCAGCTGCACCAGAAGCAGGCCATTCATGCGCTCTAGTTCCGCCTCCCATTCATCGGCCGACTGCACATAGCAGGACGCCGATGCGCTTTCGGGCAGCTCGGTGAATTTCGTCAGGCAATGAAACAGATCCCTTTCCAGCGGGTCGCCCCGATGAAAGTAATCGTAGTAAAGGTGGCCCGCGGCGGCCGATGCTCGTCCAGTTTGAAACATTACCGAGGCGAAGAGAAGCAACAAACCCAGGCTGGCGACAAATGCCGAAATTGCATTCCCTTCATATTGAGAAGTGCTTCTTGAGTTCTGCCTGCGAAGGCGATGCCAGGCCCTGCTCGCCCAGGGACCAAGTCCCATCGCTATTCCATACAGGGGCAACCAGCAGAAGAACAAGAAGAAAAACTTTCCTCCGATGATCTGATACAGAACGAAAGCGGCTTCACGTCGAGGCGCAGACATAAAGGCTACCGGGAAAGGAATGCCTATCAGGCTTCCGTAAGAAGGCTCGCCCAGAATGAGGCGAGACGCCTGGAATGCTTCGGTCCCCCACAGGCCAAGCACGAGTAAATATGCACACCGGATAAAGTCAAACGTGGCGAGGAACATCACCGTTTTACCCAGTTTCCTGGGGCTATCCCTTGTCTGACTCAGATGGTCGGCAAGGAAGCCTAGTAACGGTGGAACCACCAGCAACAATCCTTCCCAACTAAAATGGTGCTGGGGAAAGACGGCTCGCATGTCTTCGTCGAGTCTGCCGCTGGCAAGATAGAGATGGATATCGGTGACGAGTCTCGCCATCGAAGACACTATGCCCATGGACAAGAAGAAAAACTTTCTGGCGGTTCTGAAAAGATACTCAAGGCTTGTCAGAATCCACTCGGCAAGCCGTCCAATATCGAAATTATCATCTCGCGATGCGAACAATTCGCGCGCCTTCACCGTCACACGATGAAGGACCTCGACCCCTCCCTTCATAAACTGGAGATAGCTGAAAACGCAGAAACACGCCCCCAGCCATATCAGGCCTGCCAGGCAAATCAATCCCACTTTTCCGCTCCAAACCGCAAGCGCGGTCAGCGAGCTCAGCATCAGGATGATGGCCAGTATCCCAAGTAAGGCCCCGAGAGCAACACCGGCAATCGCTTGCGTCGTATCTCGCAGCAGTTCCCACCACTTCGCTACGGCTTCAGGCATATATGGGTCCTTGAGCTTCTTCTTTTGGCGTGCAAATGGGTTTGTGCTTCGTCGCAATGATGGCGGTTACTAGCACGGGGCTAAGCAACGAGTAATATTCACTTGACCGCCAGGTCATTGATCGCAATTGTTTAACATAGTCCGGCCGACTGTCAGCGCGGCTCCTTGTCTGACTCTCTCGGCGAACGGGACTCGTACTTACCCGCTGATGGTGTGCCCCGAGCCGTCTTGGGTGGCCTGCCGCGCATTCCACCGATGCTCACGGTAATTCCGGCAGCCGCGGCCAGTTCCTTTATCTTGGCGACCGTTTCGACTTTGTGCTTTTCGGCCCGGGCTGTTTTTTCCAGTTCAGCAGCGGCAATAAATTCTTTGAGCTGTTCGTCCGGCAAGGCTCTTATCTCATCTATTTTCATTCTTCTCCCTCATCGCTTCAGCGATTTCGCTGAGATTCGCATCGTTCTCCAGAACCGCCGACAGGCGCGGCGATATGACAACGCGAAAAATTATCGGTTCCTTCTCCTCCGGCTTTCGTATGTCCAGGTTATGGCTTTCGATGAGCGCAATCTCCGTCTCGCCGTGCTCCTGAATGCGTTTGAGCCTGCCCTCCTCCAGACCGTCAAGCCCGCGCTGTAAATGCCGCCCCTCAAGATAAATGCCACCATGGCTGAACAGCCATACGAGGCGCTCCCGCGGACCTCCCTGGTCAATCCAGGCGTGGCGCAGGTAAAGCCCGGGAGAAAACCCCTCCGCCACGCGCCCGTCCCGGAAGCGAACCGAGACACTGAAAGTGCCACCCGAGCCCGCATTATCGACCCAGAACGCCTTCCGCCACGCCGGTTCCACTTCGGGTATTGCCCCCTGAGGAGGTGTCCGCATGAGGCTTTTGACGAACGAATTCTCAGACATGTTGCAGCCCTCCCCTCCTCGGCCATAGCTGCGCGAGGTTCCTTACCGCCTGCGCGGCTACGGCTGCCCCGCGACGCAAATATGCGGCCACGCGATTGCGCTCCAGATGGTCCCGCAGGTCAAAGCGTTTTTTCACCGTCACCTTTTCCTCCCCCATTTCTTCTTTCATCAGTTCGAGCGCGGAGAGCCGCTCGCCACCACGCCCTATGGCCTTCTTCACTTCTTCCTTGTTGTTAACGAAAATCGTGATGTTTTCGCGGAACCGGGACATACTCACATAAGCGCCCTGTTTGTTCACCGGTGCGAGCGCATCGCTGCTCCAGTCCACAAATTCATTGTCGACCGTATTGCCCTGGCTCCGGTGTGACGTGACTGCGTAGCCAAACGTGAAATGGCCGTAATTGCGCGGCAACAGCTTCCCGCCGGCCAGCCGCACATCGCCTTGCTTGGTGAATCCTTCAACGGGATAAATATCGCCGTTGTTCACGCTAGTTCCTATCGTCTGGCCCTCCACCTTCACCTTCCCATTCCTGGTGATGCGGATGCGGTCGCCGCGGGCAATCTGCTGTTGCGACACGCGATAGACCTCGAATCGCTCGGCATATTCAGGTGGCAGGGACTGCCTGGTTCCGTCCGCGCGTCCGAGAATCACCTCTCTACCGCTTTCCAGCACAATGGCGGATTCGCCCTGGCCGAAGCCGCCCACCGTTGCTCGTCTGCCATTGGAGCTCTGACGGACGCCGGGCGTGGCGCGATGAAAGCTCACCATCATCCCCGGCTCGTAAATTCGGGTGTCTTTTTTCTGCGCATTTGTCCAGCGGGTCGCAACGAGTTTTGGGAGGCTCACTTCGCCGCCGGTAATTGCGCCACGCTCCCTCAATGCATGTCGCAGCTCTGCCGTCAGGTAATCCGCCTCCGCGTGGGTGGGCGTGATAATCAGGCCGGATTTTCCTTCATCGGCGGATTGCAGGTAGGCGTTCGTGAGTTTTCGGCGAAGGCTTTGGCGATCCGGCTCAACCACTACCGCTCCCATCTTGTCCAGCATGTCAAAACCTTCTCGGATGCCTTTTTCCGTTCCCGTCGCCATGCCATCCACCGCTTCGCGGTGCCGGGCGTTTTTCTGGCGGCGGTTCAGCGTCAGCTCCGCGTATTTCAGGCCGCCTTCCGACTGCAAGAGGCGGAAGGCATCTCCCGCGTCGACCGACGGATGCTGCCGGTAATCCCCCACGAACAGCACCCGGTTATCGTTCTTCTCGGCGATGGTCATGAGCCGGAGCATGTCGCTGGTCGACATCATTCCCGCTTCGTCGACAATGAGCATCTGCGCCTGCATGTCCTTCTGCATTTTTTCGCTGGCGAAGAACGCCGCCAGCGTGTTTGCATCGCGGAATCCGGCCTTGCGTAGTTCTCCCCGCGATGCGGAAGTCGAAGGCGCGAGCGCCAGCGCACGGCTGTACTTTTCCTGGCCTGCCGCCGCCCGCGACTCAATCACTGTCTGAACGCCTTTCAGCGTGTAGGATTTCCCAGTACCTGCGGGTCCCCTGAAGCCCATATATCGGTCACGGCCTTCGGTGATTGTCTTCGCCACCGCATTTTGTTCAGCAGACAGCCCATCCAGATCCTGATACCTGCTGGTTAGCGGCTCGCATTGACCGCGCCCGTCGCGCGCGGCTTGCGTCATCCGGAACTGGTCGCGATAGCTCGAGGTTTTAGCAAATCGACGGCCTTTCTCTCCCGACTTCGCCAGAATCTCGCCGCGCGATAGCGCCGACCCGATTTCGCGATTAATCTCCTCCGGCGATACGTACCCAATGCCGTAATGCACCGCGGTTTTGCGAAGCTTTCTTTCCGTGACTACATCCCCGCGCTGGAACAGATGGCCAATGGCGAATTCCATAGCTTGGCGCGCTGTAATCTCCGGACCCGCCTCGATTTTCTTGTCGCGCACTCGCTCAAGAGCCTCACGCTCCTCAGTGGTAAGCCGCCCCTGCCAGTCGGCCATTAACAGGTTCAGCGGCAGGTCGCCATCCTTGCTTTCCCGCAGCAGGTCGGCGACGCGATGCTTGCCCGCCCCGTCGGTCACGCCTCGTGCAGCGGATTCCTTTTCTATGCGCTTGCTGCTGCGCGAGAATTTATCGATGACGGATTGGGGCACGCCCTTAATTTGCACGCCCGTTTTACCCATCACCGGGACATACCCGAGCGCCAGCAGCTTCTTCCCGAAACGCGCATCGAACTCAAGCTCCAGGTCGGGGGCGCTCGCTTTTAAGTCTCCAAGCTGTGCCGCCTTGAACCGTCCCTCCGCGCTGTCGTAGGTGGCGTTAATAAGGTAGTAATGTTTGTGCATATGCATATCGCTTTTGCCGTCCACCGGCCTGGCTCGCATATGCAGATATCCCGCGCAAATCATCGAGCCCGTGACGCGGTCGCAGTCCTGTCCGTCGACGCGCACCCGCGTGCGCATTTCCGGCTGCGCGTTGAGCTCCATCATTGCGTCCCCGGCCTGCACGAACGCAAAGCGTATTTCGTCGAGCCCGTATAGAGCTTCCATCACCGATGCGCTTTTCCAGGCGGAAAGCACCGCGTCATATCCCGGTCGCCGGTTGCTTTTGTCGCGCGGCGTCAGGCGTTTGCCGGTGAGTGGGTCGCGGTTGCGCACAAGAGCGACGAAATCCTTCCTCTCGACATCGCCCACAAGGCCCAGTCGCTCCGCGTCGATTCCGAGCCATTGTCCTTTTACCTCCCTCCGATCGTTGTAGTAATCGTCGCGCGCGAGTCCCTTGTCGAGATATTTGACCGCCGCTTCCGCGCTTTTGCTTTCGTGAACCCGCAGCATCGAGAATGTCCCTTGGTGGTTTTCGCGAATACTATCTATCCGCGAGATTTGCAATCCGCTTTACGACTTCCGGCATAAATATTCGGAAACAAATACATACAAATCTGAGTAGCATACGTCTCCCCTACCGTTCCGGTAGGCAGGTAAGGCGGGCACCCCGGCCATCCGAGACGCCCCAACCTTTGGTTGATTTCCTGACGGTCACTACAGTGACCGTCCGGGTGGTTTCTGTGACAGCGACCGGCCGAGTTCCTGGCTCGAACTCGAAACCGGAGCTGCGTATTTCTGTGCTGCGCTTAAAGTTTCCGTCCCGCCTGTCACACCTGCCTGTTTTAACGATTGGCCAATGTCGGAGACTTCTTTTAGGGTTGCGGCCGGGAGGCTCTGAATACTCCCGTACCGTTCTGCTGCGGATGACATGGTCACCTCCTTTACGCCGCCTGTAACTCAGACGGCGCGTCTAAAAGGCTCTTCAGTTCGTTCGAAAGATTGGCGAATGCTTTCTGCAAACCGGGATCGTGCTTGATGGCTTCCAGGTTCGACTGAGCGAGCACAAAGCCACCGGTTTGTTTCGCCGGTTTCCCCGCGACGGCGTCGCTCAGGTATCTCGCTTCGATTTGCCGGTCGCGTATGTCGAGAATTGCCTGACGCTGCGTGAAATAGACGATATGGTTGTTTACCAGCAGAGATATGCCGCCAATGACCAGCCACGCACCCACTGCGCCAGAGAAATACCAGATCAGCAGGCCGGCGGTGACGACAGCCGCCGGTTCGAAGAATTTGAAAATCTTCTCCTGGCTGAACGGCAGCGGCAGTATCGAGTCGCCGGTGTACATCGAATGCCACTCGACACTGGCGCGGTTCTTTCGCGAAATTTCCATCCGGTGCCAGATGCTGGCCGCTATAAAGCCAAGCCAGCAGAGCACCATAAGCCATGACCATCCATGCCCCAGTCCGACACCTATCAGGTTGCCGAGGAAGGCAAAGTTCGCGACAACGGTGTAAGCGAAAAACAGGTTGATCCACCCGAAGTAGCGCTCACCGAAATTCCGGCGAGTGAATGGGACAATGCTCACGGAAAAACAACTCGTAATGAGACCAAGGGCCATGAGCACCCAGCTGAATCGCTTCCACCAGTCATAGCCTTCCAGCAAGGTGTCGGTTTGCTTATGCAATCGCACAAATCACCTCCACGGATTTGCGGTTAAAAGGTTGATTAAAAGGCGGTTTTCCGCCCGGTTATTTCCGACCCGTCGTCGGAATCAGCTGCTTAAACTTCACAACCTGCCAGGTATCCTGACTTTCTCCGAAAGCCTCTCCGGTCCGAAAAACCACTGCTTCCGTCAGGAATGCATTGGCGGGACCGCCTTTCTTCAGTTCCGTGAAAAGCGCCTCCAACACTTTGGGCTCAAGATGCTCAGATCCCCCTCCCCCGCCACCTCCCGCTTTCTCCATATTTCCGTGGTAGCTCATGCGCAGGTTGACCTTCTGCGAAATCATCTTGGAGGCCCATTCATTTGTCGGGTGATGGCCATTGGTGTGGAATACCTTCGTTCCGGCATTGCCGAGCAGACTTTCCATCTGGTCCTTGCCGGCCTGGCCGCCTACCGCCGCCATATAGTTCGAGATATTTTGGGTAGCCAGGAGGCACGCCACCTTGCGATTGCGTGCATCCGCCAGGAACTGGCTGGTGGTCTCGGAAATAACCGCGTGACTTTCGTCGGCCGCCCATACGCATGGGCGTGGATTATTCTCCATGTCACGCTGCTGCGCTGCGCGCTGGAACACGTAATTGAAGGCGGTCTGAAGGATGGCTCCAGCCTCTCCGTAAACCCGCGGAGGGAGGTTAGTGCAGATAATGGCTCCCTCAAATACCATGTCGGGAACGAAATTAGTGTCGTCATCGAACAAATCCGCCATGTGCCCACGAAGAAGGAAATCGGCGCTGGCAAAATAAGTGGCCAGGATTGATCCAGCGGTGTCGGGCGGCTCGCTCGGAAACTTTCGCAGGAAATAAATTGCCGCCCGTTCGAAGTCGAGGCGCTCACGCCGCGGCAGTTTCTCAACTTCCACAGCATTAATTAATTGGTAACAGTAAGAATCTTTCTGCCAGCCAGGGTCGTGAACCTCCTGCGCGCTTCTGGGTACGCTGCTGATGATGTCGTCTATAACTCTGAAAGACATCGGCACGCGTGCCGTAACGCCTATCTGGGCGGCATTACGGAAGAGTTCCTTACACGAATTGACAAAGAAAACCTCGCCGGCCGTACCACCCTTAGCCCGCTCCCTGCGATCTGCCGCCTCGACGATGACGGTGAAAAGCTCCGCCACCTGATCGATCCGGCTGCCAAGGCCGCCCCCCGGTTTTTCCAGCAGATAACGTACGAGATTGCACCGCCATCTGGGCTTCTGCGATGGGTCGGCGGATGGCTCGATGACAATCATCGAATTTGATCGTCCCGAGCATTCGACATAGAACCTGAATTTCGCGATGTCGCTTTCGGTGACACAGTTGATGACCGCCCCGAACCCGTGTGCCAGGTAATGTGTTAAGAACCATGCGAAAGACCCGCTCGTTTTTCCACATCCTGTCTCGCCAAAAACCATTACGTGCTCAATGGCCATGCGTTCGGTAAAGGGGTTGCGTCCCAGCCAGCACAATGCCTCCTCAACCATCGCGACATCGCCCTCGTTTGCGGGTTTATTCGGGAATGATTGGCACTCGTGGGCTTTCTTCAAAAACCAGTCCATTTCCAGCCTCCAATGCCGCTATGGGCGGCGAACCCAGCATCGGCTAGAAGGTCCGACCGCACGAGATAAACGACGTTAAGTGCCTATTCCAGACCCGGACGGATGGGGCATAATGTCAGGGTTCGACATCAGGCCCATGAACCCACCTAGTGCCTCGCCTACTCGCCAGGAAATCCAGGAAGAAATCCAGAGAATCCTTGCAAGCCAGCTTTTTTTGGCCGCTCCCAAACAGGCGAAATTTCTTTCATTTATTTTGCGAAAGTCATTGGACGGGCAAGAAATCAGCGAGGATATTTTGGGATATGAAATGTTCGAGGGTTACAAGAAGGACGAGTCGACTGACGTGCGGGTGGCGGCGAGCAACGTTCGAAAACGGCTGCAGCAATACTACGACAATGAGGGACGAGGAGATATCGTCCGCATCGACTTGCCGGTACCGACCCGGGAAGGCAAGACAAAGCTTGCACCGGGCCTGGCCTACGAACCTATCTTCAAATACAATCCGCTCGCGCGTTCCATGCAGCTTTTCGACCAAGGCATGGAGCATCTCAACAAAGGCCGCGGACCCTGGCATTTGCGCGACGCTTATTTTTGCTTCGCGAATGTTCTTAAGGAACAACCCGGTTATGCGCTCGCTCTTGCGGCGCAGGCCGATGCTTTATTACGTGGCTGGTTCCGCAACCAGCTCCTTGAGGTGGCGACGGAAGAGGAGTTGCCTGCCACCGGCGATACGGAGGAGATGCAATTTACCACTGGCGGCCCTGCCTCCTGCTGGAATATTCCACATCTTCACGCAATGGCGCTTAAGGCCACCGAACTCGACTCAAAATGCTGGTACGGTCACCTGATGCTTGGAACGGCACAGGCCTGTATGTGGCAATGGGCCGAAGCCGAAAAATCCTTTGAACAAAGCCTGTTGCTGAATGCAGAGGAGACCCGAAATCATTCCTGGTATCCGGCCTTTCTGCTCGCCATCGGAAAACAGGACGAAGCTATGAGCATCGTCCGCACCAGAGCATCACGTTATCCCGACGACACTCGCGCTCAGATCGCGTTGGGTCTGTTCCTCTATGCGACTGGAGAAATTGTGGAAGCCGATCAGGCAATTACCGCAGCCCACCTGCGCGATCCCAGCACCTGGCAGATTCCGCTTCTTGATGCCTATAACATGCTTGCGATGCGCTATGACGAAGATCGGTTTCGCTACATTGAAAACCGGCTTGAGGTCGTAGCTGCCCATGAGGAGTGCCGCCATGAAACGCGGGACGCTTTTCCGGGGCTAATGACGGTCCTCGACGTTGTCGAACGTGGAATAAATATCACTCCTGAAAAGCTGGACGCCATCATAAAGCAGCCAGGAATTAAGGCTGAGCAGCTTTTTTTTGCATATTCGATCGTTAATGAACAAGAAAAGGCCACGGAGATACTGGCTCAGGAATGCCGGAACCACAGTCCTCTGATGGTTTGGCTGCATCTTTGGCCGATCCTTGCGCTACCGCCGGAATGGGCTAACCTGAGTGACCTCCTTAAAAGCATGCGCCTGCCCTATGATCCCGCTCCCGCCTCGATGGGACCCGCGGAATGGACCGATCCCGACAATCCTCCCTTGGCTCTATACATGATGCATAAGGCTCCGCTCAGAAATCCCCGCTGATACTAATCAAGGACCCTATTTAACTTGACTTAACTTTTCGGCGCCGGTCGACGGCCTCACTATGGCCCCATGGCGTCATCATCTTTCACTTCCCGCATAGCGCAGACGTCGCCAGACAGAGGTGATGCGTGAAGAGCGCACTCCTGCTGTGGCGACTTGCGTTGAATAAGCGGCTCGTCCTGCCATCCTTCCTCTTCGCTACAAATCTCGGCTGCGCTTTTTCCGGGTTTAAAGCGCGCGACTGGAAGCACGGCGTCTATTACCTCTCCTCGGCCCTGTGCATCGCCATGGTCGCGCTTCTGGGGGACTCGTGAGCCAGGAGCCATTTGTTTCCGCTGCCGAAGCTGCGCAATTCCTCTCCGTGAGCCGCCGCTACATTCTGGCGCTTGCGCGCAAGGGATTAAAGGGCGCCTATGCGCTGGGCACTGGCGCAAAGCGCAAGGTCTGGGTTTTCCGCCTTTCCGAGCTCGCCGCAACGATCTCTGGGGGAATGCGAAAATGACCCATACAACGAGCATTAACCGTCTCAAGGTGCATTTTTCAAGCGCGACATCCGAATGGCCTACTCCGCAGGCGCTCTTTGACGAGTTGTCGTTCATCTTTGGCGGATTCACCCTCGACCCCTGCGCAAACGCCCAGAATGCGAAATGCCAGCGATTCTTCACCCAGGAGCAGGACGGTCTCAGGCAGCCGTGGACCGGCAAGGTATTTATGAATCCTCCCTATGGCAGGAATATTGGCTTTTGGGTGAAGAAGGCATGGGAAGAATCGCTCAATGGCGCCCTCGTCGTCTGCCTGCTGCCCGCCCGCGTCGATACGCGCTGGTGGCATGACTACGCGAAGAAAGGCCATGTCTACTTCTTGCGCGGGCGCCTAAAATTCGGCTCGGCGAGCAACAGCGCCCCATTCCCCTCGGCGATTGTCACTTTCGGAAAGTTTTTCAATCCGTAAAAGCGATGAACCTGATCCCAAAATCCCGTAAACGCGGTACGATCCCTGCAGGCCATCCCCGCTGAGGAGAGCAAGATGCCATATCAGCGAGGATCTCTCAAGAAGTACGCTCGGAAGGACGGCGAAACCTGGGTGCTGCGCTATCGGATCACACTGCCGGACGGAAAAAGGGTCGAGCACGGCATCCCTGTCGGGCTAGTGCGCGATTTCCCGAAAGAGAAGGATGCGTGGAAGGAAGTCGATAAGCTCGGCCTTCTCGTTCGGATCAACGAGACGCCCGAAGGCCGCCGCATCACGTTCACCGAACTTGCCGAGTTTTACCTGAAAACCGATTGCGGCCCCGATGCCCTCAGGCCGAAATCCCCAAATACCATCCCCATCACTGAGCACATCGTCCGCAACTACCTTTCGAAGCGATGGGGCAAGGAGGTTGCAGACGAGATTAAACCTCTTGAGCTGCAGCGCTGGCTCAAGTCCCTGCACGACGACAACGAGCTTGCATGGACGACGATCTCCAAGATGCGGGGCGTTATGCGCCGCGTCTATAAAGTCGGGATTCTTCACGAGCTTGTGACGACCAATCCTGTGGCGCACGTCGAGACCCGGTCGAAAACCAACTACCGGGCCATCGTCATCACCCCCGCGCAGACCTTCGCGATTCTGAAATCCCTCACCAATCTCCTGCATCACGCACTGGTGCTCACCTGTGCGGCAACCGCCCTGCGCGCGTCAGAGATTCTTGCGCTGCGTTGGTCGGACATCCTATGGGATGAGGCGAGGATTCGGGTGTCCAAGCGATGGGCTAAAGGCCAGGACGGGGAGACCAAGACGGAAGCATCGGACGGCTACGTTCCGCTGCATCGGCTCCTGGCCGAACACCTGCGGGACTGGCATGAAAGAACGCCTAATTCTCGGGATACGGATTTCGTCTTTCCGTCGCTCAAGGAAAAGGGTCGCGTCCCGCTCTCTGCATCGATCTTTGCCGCTGACTATCTGCGGCCGGCCGCCATCAAGGCCGGGGTTCAGATTGCCGACGGGCAGAGATTCGGTTTTCACAACCTGCGTCACTCGCTCAGTAATTGGCTAGTGAACAAGGGGAAAGTTGAGCCGAAAACGGTGCAGGGTATCCTGCGTCATGCGAGGATTCAAACGACGCTGGATCTTTACACGCAGGAGGACTCGGACGAAACGCGGACCGCGCAGGGCCGGTTCCTTAAGGCCCTTCAGGCTTCGGGAGCAGTACAGTGAATCTGTGGGTTGAGTTGTGGGTTGGACTTTTTCGGGATTTTCCCGCTAACCCAAAGAAAAGAATGGTAGGCACGAGGAGACTCGAACTCCTGACCTCTACCGTGTCAACGCTGCGTTACTAGGCTTCACAACGACTTACAAGACCGCGGGGATGGCCTAAAGACGCGGAAGTCGTACAAGACATCGCATTTTGTGGGTTGGGTTGTGGGTTGGGAATCAGGCCAGCCGCCCCTATCTCAAAGCTTCCAGGAGACGTGCTGCAATCAAGCCCATACTTTCAACAGCTATACGCGACTGCTCATCGGTCACAGTAGTGAGAAAAGGCCGACCGTGCCCCGTTCCCTCGCGATTCCGCAGTCGATTGATCGCGCATGCCAAATCGTACAGGGCTAAATCCATCTGCTCTTGCGCTGTAAGGCTTGCCTTCTTCATCGCGCAGAGCCCGAGCGACGTGAACGCCTGACCAACAAGCGTCGGGAAGTTATCGCTATGAGAATAGGTTCCGAATTTTTGGACCAAGACGTGAGCGGCCGTCGCCTCTACCAAGTCCTTTCCGGTCCCGGTGACAAGAGCCGCATCCAGCGCGCCGCGTCGAGCGCGACGAACGTAGGCCTTTAATGCATCGGTCAGATCCGCGCCGGTCAGACTATCAAGAAGCTTCGGGACCAATTCTCCCGTTTCCGATAGATTGAAGCCCTCGCAGGCAAACGCCTCCCGCAGATCCTCGATCGCGTCACCTCCGACGTAGTTATCCGATCCCTCACGAAATCCTCCTACGCCGCGCACCAGTGCCACCAGTAGGTACACAAGTCGTTCGCCCTTGGCCACGTCGTTCTCGATTGCCCAATGCAAAACGCCTCGAACTCTTTTTGCCTTTCCGATTGGCTTTCCTGCCCGATTCGGGTCGGCGTCGAGCAAGTCGGCTCGTCGGAATTGTTCCTCGATTTCGGCGTGACTTGGTTGCCGATTTGTGGCGGCCTGTGAATCGTCAACCAACCTTGCCAACGCGGCCGTCACGGAGTCTGTTAAAGGTGCCGAAGCCAGATTCGCGGCGCTAGATGCCATTTCGAGATTATAGGCGCGCACGAAGTCAGCGCAACTAAATAGGGGAACAAAAAGCGAAACTTATCCGCTATAATTACTCTGCATGGGCGGTGAGCGCGCATCTTCGGTTCGGCAACGTTATGCAGGCAAGATTTGTTGCGAATGCAAAGCCCCCTTGCCTCCGCCGCACCGCAGAGGCGAACGTCTATGCGACCGTTGCGGAGGAGGCAGCAAGAAACGCGTCTACATGCATTTCATGTTTAGGAAGGCCTGGCTCTGCCAATTTCTCGAAGAGGACTTGAAAACGCCGCTGCCCCGCAAGGTCCTGTTCGAGGACGACAAAAAGATATGGGAGATGGCGAAGCGTGGCGGTTTCACGCTAAACATTTCCGGCCGCCAGGAAATCGAGGAGGCCATAAGAAGGAAGCGTGGGGGTATTTGGCTGGAGCTGACGCCAGAGCAATATCAGAAACTCCGGGAGTAGCAGCCGGTCTGAAGGAACCTGAGCTGCACTGCACGCCAAGGATCTTCCACGGGCAAAGCCTAAGTCCGGGGAGGGTCCCCTGCCCTCACGGATTCGGATTGCGCAGATATCGCTTCTTGCAGAAGCCTACAAAGGCCTTTCCGGGAAAGCCCAACTCCGGCATTCCGCTCTCCACCCACCAATCGCGCCATTCCTGCTCTAGGGAATAGACGTCATAGCCAGGAGCCACCTGTTTGGCGTGTAGATAGGCTTCCGGATCAAGCACCGGATAGCTAATGACCGCTGCCGGCTGGAAGCTAAGACGATTCCGAAAAACCACCATATCGTCCTCCAGCGCGACACGGTAATCGGGCAAATGATCGTGTTCGACCAGTTCACGCACCATGGACTTAAATTCTCGGTAGTGGCTGCTTGCACCCGTTTTCTTGTGCAACAGCTCCAGTGAGATCTTCCATTCGTCCTGCTCGCCGCAATGCTTGCGGGCGAGCTCATAAATTCGCCGGTCGGTAGGCTTTCTGAGTCGGAAATAATCACGGCTCAAGGTAAGCACTTCCGAACCCTGGATAATTTTGTAGACCCAGTCGGAGAGCCGGACGCGCAGCTCGCTCATCCGGCCGGACTTCGTCTCACGCATGACGCGCCAGCTTTCAATCAGCCCGAAGCCTTCCGTGATCGTCTCCCCTCCCGCTGTAATGTTCGTGGTAATGCGCGTTCCACTTAGCCGTTCGAACGCGTCCTTCAAACGCCGATACGCATCGCCGCTCGTCTCGCGATTCGTCCAGACAAGCAAATCATGGGCATTGAGGTGCAGCGTTTGCGCCAGCGGCTCGCCGGCATTCTTCTTCGCCATCAGCTGCGAAACGCAGTAAATCAAAATATCCTTGTCGTAGATCGTGGCCAGACCGCGCACACTCGGCGCAATTTCAACCTTCACATTCCTGTGCTCATACTTCAAAAGCCGCGTGTCCGGCTTCGTCGCCAGCGAGAAGATCGGATGCTCCATGCTCGCCATATCGTCCTTGGGAATGGCATCGAGCACGTCGCAGATGAAGAGATCATGGTTCGGGTGACGTTCCGGCAACAAGGCCAGCTTACCCGTTGCACGGATATCCTCGACCTCTATAATTTCGGAGTTCGACATCGGGGTTTTACTGACGGTGGGTTATCGTACGTGGTTTTGTTGACGCCACCTTAGCTTCGTGGTTTCACTGACGCAAGCGATATTTTCGTGGTTTCACTGACAGAAAATGGGCCAACGTGGTTTCGTTGACGCTTTTGCTTCCTTTCGCTGACGCTTTTTCGTGGTTTCGTTGACGGAGGGGTATCAAATAGAAGCGCTATATCAAATGGTTCTCAATGGTTATCCACCGCTTAACACGATCTAACAGATTAATTTAACACTAGGGAGCCCGTCTTTTTTCTATGTCTAGCTGATAGCGCTGGAGGGCGTAGCTCTGGAAGCTCAAGCCTATCGAAGGCTTTCGCTTCCCCAGGAAGGGCTTCCTAAAGCCAGCCCTTCCTGGACCATCCTGGCCTTTCTCACCCCTGCCCTTCGACATACCCCTTGGATAGGACAGCTGCTCGGCAAAATAAGACGAGGAAATCGATGGACCCCTGCTCTACCCCTTGGTCGGAAAGTGTTCGATGCTTCGGTTGCCTCAAAGCGATTCCAGCAGCGACTTGCACGGATGGGATATCGGTCGGCTATCCGATTTCGGGCAGCTATCAGGTAGCTCACCCGTATCTTCTGCAAATCTTAGTATCCAATGGATATCCGAAAGCTCACTAGATACCTGTTGGATATCGGAAGGCTAACCGAAACTATTCTGATTTCCCTTGAGTATCGGAAGGCTATCAGCTACGGTGCGCACCAGATTTGGTATTCAGCAGGGACGTTATATGCCAACCATTGTGTTTGCAAGCCCTAAAGGAGGCGTAGGGAAATCCACCGCCGCCGTACTTCTTGCCACCGAGTTCGCCAGTCACGGCGGATCTGTGACTGTGATTGACGCCGATCCCAACCGCCCGTTGAACCAATGGGCGCATCGCCCTGGAAAGCCCGAGAAGCTTACGGTGATTTCCACCACGACCGAAGAATCCATCATCGATACCATCGAGAAGGCGGCGCTTCAGACGACTTTTGTCATTGTGGATTTGGAAGGCACTGCATCGATGACGGCGGGCTACGCCATGAGCCGCGCGGACCTGGTTATTATTCCGACCCAAGGTTCGCATCTCGACGCAACCGAATCGGTGAAGGCGGTCAAGCTGGTGAAAGGGCAGGAGAGGGCGTTTCAGCGCAAGATACCTTTCGCCATCCTGTTCACCCGGACCAGCGCCGCGATTCGTCCGCGCACCTTGCAAAGCATCGAGGCACAATTTTCTGAAAACAAGGTCCCTATGTTCGGCGCGCAGATTCATGAGCGCGAGGCATACAGGGCCCTATTTGCCTTTGGAGGCACGCTCGCGGATCTCGATCCGGCGCAGGTCGCAAATCTGCCCGCTGCAAGAACGAACGCGCGGGCCTTTGCGGCCGAGGTCATTGAAAGGCTGAAAGCGCATGCCACCACCAAACGAACCGAAGAGGTAGCGTGATGACCAAATCCCGCGCCAGTATTTTCGACGAAGGGGAGGGGGCCGAGCTGGATATGGGCGGCTTCGCGCCCAAGACTGCTATCGACATGAAAGCTCCCAAGCCCGAGCAGGTAAGAGAAGTCGCCAAAGCCGCAAAATTCTCAAGCCGTGAGGCAGCACCGCCGAAGGTGGAAACACCAGCCAAACGTCCCACGCGCCGCTATCGGACCGGGCGCAACGTGCAATTCAACATCAAGGCCCGTCAGGAAACCGTGGACACCTTTTACGCGATCACTGATAGGGAGAAGTGGGTTCTGGGCCATACGCTGCAACGTGCCATCGAAGCGCTACAGCGCGAACTTGCCAAGCCCGACGCACGGTAAAGAATTTCCCTTTCCCGTTCCCCAGAGGGGAAAGCCGGGGTGGGAGGGAGCACCCCCACGCCGCCGAAGGGCAGGCGGCTCCCCCTGACAAGAGGGTTTTCAAAACGCCTTAGCTGAAATCCCCCTTGTTATCCCCCTGAGCAAACCGCGCCTGATAGAGCGCGCCGCAGGTTTGCGAAGGACGAAAAGGGCAGGGGGCCAGCCAATTGTCAGCGGGATCAATTCGTTTTATCGGCGAAACTAACGTTGACAAGTGTTAAGCTACAGGCTACAGTCCGTTGGTGAAAATACGGAACTTCTCGCATAAGGGGCTGAAGAAGCTCTACGTGGAAGACAGCACGAAAGGTGTCCCGCCTGACACTGTGGACAAACTTCGCAAGATGCTTGCATTCCTCGACAATATGGAAGATCCGGACGAACTGCATGCGCTTGCCGCGTGGAAAACGCACACGCTGGCCGGCGACCGTAAAGGAACCTGGAGCCTCAGCGTCACCCGGAATCGGCGTCTGACGTTTCGTATCGATACCGCAGAGCACGAACTCTGTGACGTGAATTTGGAAGACTACCACTAGGACAGAAGGAGAAAATGCGATGGCTATGAAGAACCCGCCCCATCCCGGAGATTTCATCCGGACTGAGATCATCATCCCCGCAGGCTTGACGGTCACGGCCGCGGCGAAGGCGCTTCAGGTTTCCCGGCCTGCACTTTCCAGCCTGCTCAACGGCAAAGCGGACTTGTCCGGAGATATGGCGCTGCGCATCGAGAAGGCTTTCGGAGTGAAAATGGATACGCTCATGCGCATGCAATCCTCCTATGACATCGCCCAGGCCCGCAAACGCGAAAAGCAAATCCACGTGCGACGGGTTCATCAGCCGGCCGACGCTCATGCATAAGGACACCGCGACTCGCGTCTATGACGGTGTCTTATAAGTGGTGGGCGAACCCGGCTAACGAACCTCGATGCCAAAGTTAACTTTCAGGATGATTTGGCGCTGACAGACTAAGGTTCATCTGTTAAAAGATTAGTCAAATCAGAGGGTACATATAACGGCCACTTCGATTAATAAGAAAGACCTCAGCGAACGCGACATCTGCTCGAAGTTCATCGGTCCTGCCGTCAAACGCGCCGGCTGGGACGGGATGATGCAGATCCGCGAGGAAGTCGCTTTTACCAAAGGGCGAATCATCGTTCGCGGTAAACTTGTTACCCGTGGCAAGCCGAAGCGTGCAGACTACATTCTGTATTACAAGCCTAATATTCCCATCGCCGTCATCGAGGCCAAGGACAATAGTCATAGCGTCGGCGACGGCATGCAGCAGGCCCTCGACTACGCCGTAACCCTCAATATCCCATTCGTCTTCTCCTCCAACGGCGACGCCTTCGTCTTTCACGACCGTACCGGACTCAGCCCTGAAAAGGAAGCTTCCATCAGCCTTGACCAGTTTCCGACGCCCAAACAGCTTTGGGCGAAGTATTGCACCTGGAAACGCATCACGCCCAAAGAGGAAGAGGTCGTCCTTCAGGACTATTTCGACGATGGCAGCGGCAAAGCTCCGCGCTACTACCAGATGAACGCCATCAACGCTGCTATGGAGGCTATTGCTAAAGGGCAGAACCGTGTTCTGCTGGTCATGGCGACTGGCACCGGCAAGACCTATACGGCGTTTCAAATCATCTGGCGTCTGTGGAAAGCCGGCCGCAAGAAACGCATCCTCTTCCTTGCTGACCGCAATGTGCTGATCGATCAGACCATGGTGAACGATTTCCAGCCATTCGGCTCTGCCATGGCCAAGTTGAGTACCAGCTCCAAGACCATCGAACGTGAGGATGGAAGCGAAGTAGAGCTAACGAGGGCGCTCGATAAGAAGCGTCGGATCGATACCGCATACGAGATTTACTTGGGGCTTTACCAAGCCATCACCGGACCTGAAGACCGCGAGAAACTGTTCCGGGAATTCTCACCCGGTTTCTTTGACCTTATCGTCATTGATGAGTGTCACCGCGGCAGCGCTGCCGATGACGCGGCCTGGCGCGAAATCCTTGAATATTTCTCGGGCGCAACACAGATCGGACTTACCGCGACACCGAAGGAAACCAAATACGTCTCCAACATCCACTATTTCGGAAAGCCGGTTTACACCTACTCTCTTAAGCAGGGCATCGAGGACGGATTCCTCGCCCCGTACAAGGTCATCAAGGTGCATATCGACCTGGACGTCCAGGGCTACCGGCCGGAGAAGGGAGAGGTAGACCGGGATGGCAATGAAATAGAAGACCGCATCTACAACACGAAGGATTTTGACCGAACCCTCGTCATCGACGACCGCACCAAGCTCGTTGCCAAGAAAGTCTCTGACTTTCTGAAAGAAAGCCATGATCGGTTTCAAAAGACCATCCTCTTCTGCGTAGATGAAGAACATGCCGCACGCATGCGACAGGCATTGATTAATGAAAACAAAGACCTGTGCGACGAAAATCACCGCTACGTGATGCGCATTACGGGCAGCGATAACGAGGGCCAGGCGCAGCTGGGAAACTTCATTGATCCCGAAGCCAAATACCCCGTCCTAGTTACCACCTCCCGGCTGCTTTCCACCGGCGTAGATGCCCAGACCTGCCGGCTCATTGTGCTCGACCGTTCTGTGGGCTCCATGACGGAATTTAAACAGATCGTCGGCCGCGGTACCCGCGTACATGAAGACACCAAGAAGTTTTATTTCACCCTGATTGATTTCCGTGGGTCGACGAACCATTTCGCAGATCCGGACTTCGACGGTGAGCCGGTACAAATCTATGAGCCGGGCCAGGACGACCCAATGGTTCCCCCCGATGACGTGCCGCCTCTGGATGAAAACGGCAACCCTGTTCCTGCCGAGCCGTCGCCGGATGAGATTATTGTCGCCGAGCCGACCAACATCTCAATCAACACAGAACCGGAAAAGCAGCGCAAAATCTATGTTGATGGGGTAGGGGCCACCATAGTCGCGGAGCGCGTGGAATATCTCGATGAAAAGGGCAAGCTCGTCACCGAAACGCTGCGGGATTTTACGAAGAAAGCGCTAAAGAAGCGATTCGCCAGCCTGGATGATTTCCTGAAGCGCTGGAAATCCGCCGAGCGTAAGCAAGCCATTGTCGAAGAGCTCGAAAACGAGGGTCTGTCTCTGGACCCGCTAGCCGAAGAAGTTGGCAAAGACCTCGACCCCTTCGACCTCATTTGCCACGTGGCCTTTGATCAGCCAGCGCTCACGCGACGCGAGCGCGCAGACAATGTCCGAAAGAGGGATGTTTTCACCAAATACGGCCCCCAGGCCCGCGCCGTGCTTGAAGCTTTGTTGCAAAAATACCAAGACCAGGGTGTCATCGATCTCGGCGATCCCCGCATTCTGCAGATTCCGCCTCTTGATACGATGGGAACGCCGCTTCAGCTCATCAAGCAATTCGGAACGCGCGCAGATTTCATGTTTGCTGTACAAGAACTTCAATCAGCTCTCTACCATAGGGCCAGCTAAGCTATGTCCGTCCGTAACACTGTTAAATCAATTCAAGACATCATGCGCCAGGACTCTGGCGTTGATGGCGATGCCCAACGTATCTCCCAGCTCTGCTGGATGTTCTTCCTCAAAATCATCGACGACCAGGATCAAGAGCTGGAAGCGCTGCGCGAGGGTTATCACTCGCCAATCCCAAAGGCGTTGAGGTGGCGCTCCTGGGCCTCTGACCCCGAAGGCATCACGGGCGAGGAACTACTGACTTTCGTTAACTCGCAGCTTTTCCCGAACCTGAAAGACCTTTCTGTGGCCGGAGGGCAGGCGGATCGCCGCCGTGTTGTGCGCGATGTATTTGAGGACGCGTATAACTACATGAAATCCGGCCAGTTACTACGCCAGGTCGTGAATAAGATTAATGACGTTGACTTTAATGATCTAGCCGAGCGGCAACACTTCGGGGACATCTACGAACAAATCCTTAACGACCTGCAAAGTGCAGGCAATGCGGGCGAATACTACACCCCACGTGCAGTAACGGCGTTCATGGCAGACCGGATCGATCCTCACCCAGGCGAAATCCTTCTAGATCCAGCCTGCGGCACGGGCGGATTTCTCACGTGCTCTATCGACCACATGCGCAAGCGCTATGTGAAAACGGTGGAAGACGAGCAACGTATGCAGGCGGGTCTTCGCGCGGTTGAGAAAAAGCAACTGCCGCACATGTTGTGCGTCACCAATATGCTGATGCACGGTATTGAGAACCCGAGCTTTGTCCGTCATGACAATACGCTGGCGCGTCCGTACATAAGCTATGGCCAGGCCGACCGCGTGGAGATCGTTCTGACCAATCCCCCTTTTGGGGGCCGGGAGGAAGATGGCATCGAGAGCAACTTCCCCAAGCACCTTCAAACGCGTGAAACCGCCGACCTATTCCTCGCTCTCATCATCCGCATACTCAAGCCGGAGGGGCGTGCCGCAGTAGTGCTTCCTGATGGTTCTCTGTTTGGTGAAGGAGTCAAAACGAGGCTTAAGGAACAGCTGTTGGAAGAGTGCAACTTGCACACCATCGTTCGCCTTCCCAATAGTGTTTTTAAGCCTTACGCCAGCATCGGTACAAACTTATTATTCTTTGAGAAAGGAACGCCCTCCAAGGACATCTGGTTCTACGAACATCGGGTGCCTGACGGGCAAAAAGCCTACTCGATGACCAAGCCCATCCGCATCGAACACTTTAGGCCCTGCGTCGATTGGTGGGGAGGAGCCAAGCGTAAGGGAAGGGTGGAAACAGAAGTAGCTTGGAAGGTGCTGTTTGAAGATGTAAAGGCAGGCGGCTATAACCTCGACTTCAAGAATCCGCACACCACCGACTATGATCACGGCGACCCTGAAGCACTGCTAGCCATGATCAACGAGGCTGAAGGGGATGCCGCCGCTTTAAGAGATCAGCTTAGGGTTATTCTGGCAGAGGCGCTGCTGCGATGACTCCTGAATTGCTCCTTACCCACTTTGACCGCATAAGCGATGCGCCTAATGCCGTTCAGCACTTGCGTCGCTTTGTTCTGGATCTCGCCGTAAGAGGGAAGCTTGTTGATCAGAAGCCCGACGACGGATCAGCTCTGGAGCTGTTAACCACGAACCCAAACAAAGGACCGAAAGTCGTTTCTGCGCAAGGAACCTATCTCGTTCCCAATAGCCAAGCGCCATTTCGAGTTCCCTCTAATTGGATTTGGGTGCCACTCGGCGATATATGTTCCAAGACCGGATCAGGTAGCACTCCGCGCGGTGGAAAATCGGTGTATCAATCATCCGGCGTGCCGTTTCTTCGGTCTCAGAACATCTACGACGACGGGTTGCGGCTCGGGGATGTGGCTTATATCGATCACCAAACGCACGAACGGATGTCAGGAACCGCGGTCCAATCGGGAGACCTGCTACTGAATATTACCGGTGGATCGATTGGACGCTGTTGCATCGCTCCGACAGGATTAGGTGAGGCGAACGTGAGTCAGCACGTCGCAATTGTTCGTGTCGCCATTGAGGGGCTAGAATCCTACCTACATAAGCTTGTCCTTTCTCCATATTTTCAATCCTTTGTTCTGGGTGAGCAGACTGGGGCAGGGCGGGGCGGTCTCCCGAAGAACAGAATGGATCGGATTCCAGTTGCGCTACCACCGTTGGCCGAGCAGAAACGCATTGTGGAGAAGGTCAACGAATTGATGGGTTTGTGCGATCGGCTGGAATCAGCGAAAAATAGGTGTGAAATCAGACGCGATCGTTTAACGAGCGCTTCCTTTCATTACCTCAACAGCGAAGAAAATGCAGAAGCGTTTCTGCGTCACGCGCGCTTTTGTCTCGAACATCTCCAGCCTCTTACCGCCCATCCGGAACAGATAAAACAACTGCGCCAGACTGTTCTTAACCTCTCTGTCCGCGGCAAACTTACTATCCAAAATCCCAACGATGGACGAGTCTCCGAGCTTCTTACCCGTATCCAGGCAGAGAAGGTAGACTTGATTGGCAAGACCGCCGTTGAACGCGAAAGCCAAGACGACCATCTTTCAGAAGAGAATACCCCGTTCGAGATCCCGCCGGAGTGGCAATGGGCCACGCTCCGAAGCATCATGGTGTTTGGGCCTCAGAACGGCATTTCCCCAAAGCCTTCCTCCCGTCCTGACGCCCCGAAGGCAATTACCCTCACTGCCACAACGAAGGGATTTTTTGATCCAAAGCAATTCAAGCGTGTGGATGCGATAATTCCGGAAGACTCGGAATTTTGGCTGCGCTCCGGCGACCTGCTCTTTCAGCGGGGAAACACTCGTGAATATGTTGGAATGGCAGCCTACTACATCGGTGAATCGGGCAAATTTTTGTACCCTGACTTAATGATGAAGGTCCGAACCTCAGCTAATGTAAATCTTCAATACATCCATCTATGCGCTGTATCCCCGTATGCGCGCGCATATTTTTCTACTCACGCCACCGGTGCCCAGGCAACCATGCCGAAGATCAACCAGGGCATTCTGGTCAAACTGCCAATTCCGCTTCCTCCCTTAGCTGAACAAGATCGCATCGTCGCGAAAGCACGCAAGTTGACGGTACTGTGCGACCGGTTGGAGGCGCAACTCACTACCGCCCAGATCGACGGCAGTCGCCTACTTGAATCTGTCCTCCATCATGCTCTTAACGACGAGTATCGCGAGATTAATGTGCAGGCTGCTGTTCAATTCAATGCCCTGTAGAATCTTGGAGGCGCCTTGCAGATGAATGTCAGCCTTAAGCAGGAGCGAAATTTATGAAGGAGAGGTTCGAGGGGGATAACCGACTTAACCTTATTGACGCTCTGAAACGTCAGGAGCTTGTTGGTGGCGAAACTGCCCTCGCGGAGGCGATGGCGGACCAGGGACAGCTACTTGAATTTCCAAAGGGTCACAAAGTAATCACCCAAGGAGGAGAGGACAACGATATCTATCTCCTGGTCGCAGGCGATGTCTCAATTGTCATCAAAGGCAACGAGTACACTACGCGCAAAGCCGGCCAGTCGGTGGGAGAAATGGCAGCGATTGAGCCGTCACAAAAACGGTCCGCGGATGTTATCGCTCATGACTCCGTCGTTGCACTAAAGCTCTCCAACGCGCAATTCATGGGCTTGGGAAAACAATTTCCCCAAATTTGGCTTCCGCTAGCCCGCGAGCTCTCACGCCGACTCTTTCAGCGAAACGAGCTCATCCCGCCGCCGAATGAATCGCCGAACCTATTCATAATCTCCTCCACGGAGGCGCTCAAGATAGCAGAGACGATTCGTGCTTCGCTGGAGGGCGATGTCTTCAGTAGGGTCTGGAACGAAGGGGTGTTCTTCGCAGGAGGCTACTCACTCGAAGCCCTGGAGAAAGCGGTAAGCGACTCCGACTTCGCAATAGCGATCGCTCAGCCCGACGACATCATCGAAACCAGAGGAAGTAGACAGCCTACATTGCGCGATAACGTGTTGTTTGAACTCGGCTTGTTCATGGGGAAACTGGGCCGACACCGAGCGTTGCTTATCCATCCGAAAGTGGACGGGTTGAAATTACCTTCCGATCTGCAGGGTCTGACACTTCTGCGTTACGAGGAGGGCGATCCGAGCGATCTGCCTGCACGCCTGAAGGAAGCGTGTGACGAGATCCGAAAAGTGGTCAAGAGTCTCGGTGTCCGCACGCTTCTAGCCAAGTCGGCCGGACATTAGCCTTCCGCACAGATACGCTTTTGATCAGAGCCCAATGATTCTGCAAAGCCGTTGCGCTAAAGATGGTCTCTGCGCTGCGCTTTCATTTTCGAGTGTGAGAGGAACGATAAGAGGCTCGCTCATTGCCCGAAATACCGTAGCCGTCGCAGCGATCTTACCGCCCGTGGCTAGTCTGCAGACAAGAAGCACGAGGAAATTTGCCCCGATGTCGGGATCTTCGACCATCGCTTGCATGGATTGGATGTCCGTGCCACTCGGAGCCGGCTCGAAACTTGGATGCGAATGCCACTCTCCTAAATAATTAAAGCGAGAATAGTCATTGCCGTTCTCAGCGAAAAACTTTTGGAGCTGCTCTTGATGATCTTCAGGACGGCGTATGAAGCAGGCATAAGTGCCTCCGGCCCTTTGCACCGATATCTCAACTACTCTGAATAGCCCATCGGCAACATGCTCTCCCATAAGCAATCCGCCGATCTCTCTGCGGCCAGCTTTGCGAAGTTCACGCTTCAGGAGTTTACTGACTTTCGGTGCGAGCAGCAGCTGCATCTGCAAATTCCGCGAACAATTGCGTTATTCGGTTGTATTCCGCCTTCTTCTCCTCCTCATCCTCCCCCTCGACAGGTTTCGCTAAAGCTTGGCCGCCAACATCAATCGGATGGGTTTCGAAAGGCTGGTCAAAGATCCAGCCCGCTGCGAGGCCCACTAGGTAAACGGAATGAGGAAAGATAGAAGGGTCACGAGGAATCAAGATGTCGATGGCCATACGAGCAGCATGCCCGGCGATAACCGTTACGTCGGCGTCGTCCGCAATAGCAGGCTCCCGCGGTTCCCCCCCGTAACGATGGGCTGGGCGAGGCATAGGCTTTCCCTGGTCTCTGCACCAATTTTCGGTAGCGAGCCGCATCGAGGCTGGTTCGGGCTCCTTTTCAGGTCTGTATCGCGCTATCAAGCCGCCATAAGCCCCTCCGAAGACCTCGGCCCACACCATGGGTTTTTGGGAGATAGCAACTGCGGCACAAAGGTAATTAAACACCTCTGGTTCGGCAGTTGCGTCTATCAGCAAGTCACATTCCGCCACGGTTTCAATGAGACCCTCAATCGCACCACTGGATTCCTGTCCTCCGAGACGATATCGCCTAACAATGCAGTTCGCGGCTGGATGCACGAGCTTAATACGCCTGGCAACGCCGTTTGCTTTGTGGGCGCCCATGTCCCGCCAATCCAGATCATGGCGCACAACGTTGTCCGGAAGCAGCAAGTCGTCATCAACGAGGATAAAATTCGTCACGCCCGATCGTGCGAGCATGACTGCCACCTTGCTTCCAAGAGAGCCGCACCCAATAATCGCGATCTTTCGCTCGGCAAGCCTGGCATGATTGCTGTCAAGACGGGAAACGAATGGTTCCGGAGCGATGACGGCTGATTCGGATAAGCTATCGCCTTCAGCATCAAGATAGAAAGCGCGAGCTTTATCGC
>Ga0206869_1005_pt1 | contig 53588 bp, 58 predicted proteins | sample Alteio_BWOrgCont_35_FD_152618 | JGI IMG/M metagenome (GOLD analysis project Ga0206869, IMG submission 152618) | Enriched cells from forest soil in Barre Woods Harvard Forest LTER site, Petersham, Massachusetts, United States -... | ecosystem: Environmental > Terrestrial > Soil > Temperate forest >... | reverse complement strand
GGCCCGTGCATGGTCATCCGCCAGATGCCCCCGGGCGCAATACGCGCTTCGTGCGTCGTGGTGCTGAAACCGCGCGGCCCCCACCACATATCCAGGTGCTTCGGGTCCGTCCATGCGGCAAAGACGAGATCCCGCGGCGCGGCGATGAGGCGCGTCGTTATCATCTCGCGGCTGCCGGGCTGCTCGGCCAGGTTACTTTTTCTTGCGCTCATGGGGCTTCTCCTTTGTTTGCAACGTGTGAAGGTAATCCTCAAGCCGGTCCAGGCTTTCCTCCCAGAACCGCCGGTAATCTTCGAGCCAGTTCACTGCTTCCTTAAGCGGCTTGGCCTTAAGCTTGCAGGGCCGCCACTGGGCCTCGCGGCCGCGCGTCACCAGCCCTGCCCGCTCCAGCACCTTCAGGTGCTTGGTGACCGCTGGCAGGCTCATGGCGAAGGGCTGGGCCAGCTCCGTCACCGAATGCTCGCCCGCCGCCAGCCGCGCGAGGATGGCGCGGCGGGTGGGGTCGGCCAGCGCCGAAAACGTGGCGCTTAACTGGTCCTGCGCGGCGTGCATAAGCTGCCTTTTATATTTAACCTTATGGTTAAGTAAAGCAGCCGGGACGGGTTGTCAAGTTTGCCATTTTCGTTATTATGCGTGCGCTATTAATTGCTCTTAGGACACAGATGTTCTTCCTCCATAAAACTGTCGGCATATTGCTTCTGGGCATAAGCATTGCACTTTCGCCCGTGGCAAATGCCGCTGGGGAAAATGCCGAACAGGCTAAAGCACAGGAAAGGGCGGACCATCTGTTAAAAGCCCTGCAAAATACGAATTTCAGCGAGGCCGATAAAATCACAGCGAACATCGCCAGAGACAGCAAGATTCGCAATTGGAGCTATTACCCCTTCTCGGAATTCATCGAAGAATTTACGCCGGGAATAAGCGAAAAATATTTTGAAGAGCTTAACAACTGGGTGCTCGCTAACAATAACTCGGCAATGGCTCATCTTTTCCGAGCCGAATATTATTATAAGAACGCTTGGCATTACCGCGGCAATGGCTACGCGGGAACCGTTACATCCGCACGCATGCAGAAATATGAGGACGATATACACGCCGCGCAGGCGGATATAACCTCCGCGCTTCGGCTGGATGACTCAGTTCCCCACACGCAATACCTTGCATTGGAAATAGCACAGGAACATTCATCCGCACGGGAAACGGAAGCCGTATTTCAGCAGGGCATCGCCAAATTTCCCGGTTATTACCCGCTTTATAGTGCTCGACTTTTTCATCTGGCGCCCAAATGGGGCGGCACGGTGGGCCAAATGATCATATTCACCTTCAAATACACCGATCGCCTGCCAAAAGATTCGCCGCTTAAGATTCTGCCACTGGATTTATACAAATACCTCGTGATGGATATGGGCACCAACTGCGGCGAGAGCGAGAGTGTAAGGAAGGCCCAATGCGTAAAAGCTGTCTCCGACCTTCTTCAGGGGGATATAATGGAAAAGAAGATGAGAGACGCCTTCGCGCTTTATACTGATGTTGATCACCTGGACTTCAATAAAAAGGTTGTAAACACTATTCTCAACAGCAACAGCCTCTTTGACTCGCCGTTCCACAAGATATTTGACCTTGCAACAGAAGCGCTGGGTGAAGACAATTATGCGCTTAATATAGTCTACGGAAATATGTATACGCGTAAGGATCAGTATGAAAAGGCGCTCGCCTATTATGATCGCGCCATGAAGGACATGGAAACATTTCAATTTACAAGTAATGACGATAGACGAGATAGAATTACATGGCTTTATAATAGGGAGTCGGAAGTAAGCGGCTGGGCACATCAGGATGTCAACGCGCTAAGCTATTCGGAAAAATCGGTCGCGCTGGATGATAAACGGGCATGGAGTTTTGAATTAAGGTGTGCCGCGAACTTAAGAGTTAAGGAATATCAGAAAGCGGTGGATGACTGCACCACAGCCATTAAGCTGAACGGCGATAATTCTTTCGTTCGCTATGTGCGCGCTATTTCCTATTACAACCTGCACCAGTTCCCCGACGAGGAAGTCGACCTCGAAATCGCAAGAAAGATGCGCGACGGCAAGGCGGAGCAGCACCTTGTCCTGGAAGCACTCATCGGCGCTTACGGGAATGACGGGAAATACCAGAAAGTTATAGACACCTATGACGAATATCCCGAGCTATTGAGTAAAGAAAATCCTGGACGCTCAGGCTATTATGCAGTCCGGTGCGGCGCATATATGCATCTGAAAGAATATGCCAAAGCGCTCGATGATTGCAATCAATCACTGGCCACGGGCTTTGACCCCAGGGCCCTTGATTATAAGAATCAGATTCTTGAGCATACCAGCCATTAAAACAAGTGCCGGGAGGTTCCGAAGGTCCGGATATGCCCGCCACCTGGCGATTCTGGTTGCAAAACTGCGGGGCGGCATGCGAGAATTGCTCCCGGAATGCCAATGATCAATCCCTTCGTCCAGCTGCTGGTGACGGTTATCCAGCTCTACTCCTACGTGCTGTGGGCCTGGCTTATCTTAAGCTGGCTCATCGCGCTCAATATCGTCAACCGGCATGTGCCCATCGTGCAGCGCATTAATTTCGCGCTGTTCCGCCTGACCGATCCGCTGCTGCGCCCCATCCGCAAGCGCATGCCGGATCTGGGCAATATCGACATCTCCCCCATCGTGCTCATCCTCCTGCTCAATTTCGTGAGCTATACGCTCGTTTACTACGCCATGCGCTGGTAGAAGCCGGCATGAGCGAAAAAGGTCGCTATTGCTATGACTATCCCCGCCCCGGTCTCACCGCCGACGCGGTCGTCATCGGCTATGACGGCGAACGGCTGAAAGTGTTGCTGATAGAGCGCACCTGGGGCATGTTCAAGGGCATGCGCGCCCTGCCCGGGGGTTTCCTGGAACCCTATGAAATGGCGGAAGCGGCAGTGAAGCGCGAGCTTGAGGAAGAAACCGCGGTGAAGCTCGATCGCTTCATCCAAATAAAAACCTTCACCGATCCCAAACGCGACCCGGAAGTCTATTGCGTCACGGTCGGCTTTCTGGCGCTTGCGCGCATCGGTGAACATGCGCCCCAAGGCGGCGATGATGCCGCCAATGCCGCATGGATAGATCTGGACAAGACGCCGAAACTCGCCTTCGATCACGGCGAGATCCTCGACGCCGCGAAACGCAAATTGCGCGCGATGGCGGCCTCGGGCGTTGCGGGGCTCGATTTGCTGCCGGTGAAATTCACGCTCGCCGACTTGCACGCATTGCACGAACGGATATTCAGGCGGAAACTGGAAAAGCGCGGCTTCGGCAGGGAGTTCATCAAGCAGGGCCTGCTGAAACCGGCGGATGGCGGCAAGCTTTACCGCTTCAATCAGAAGATTTATCGCAAGGTGCTGGAAGAGGGAACGGTTTAGCACTTGTCATCCTGATTATCTCGCACGTGAAGCTCACCTTTTTAAAGGCCTTTAAATGGCCTGAGATCCCGGCTTTCGCCGGGATGACGTTAATCCGGGATAATGTAATCTTAGCCCGCGAGCGCGGAGATGACCTTGTTGCGGCCGCCGTTCTTGGCCTTGTAGAGCGCTTCGTCGGCGCGTTTGAGCAGGGCCTGCCCGGAATCGCCCAGATCGTTTAGGAACGCCACACCGATGCTCACGGTCTTGCTCAGATGGCCTATCTCGTGCGTGACCTTCATGGGCGTGCTCTCGACCATCTTGCGGATACGCTCCGCAGCGTCGGAGGCCTGCGCCGAATCGGTTTCCGGCATGAGCACGACGAATTCCTCGCCGCCGAAGCGCGCGGCCAGATCGGCGCTGCGAATGCTCTTGATCGTCATCTCCGCCACCTGCTTCAGCGCCTGATCGCCCACGTCATGACCGTAGGTATCGTTGACATGCTTGAAATGGTCGATGTCCATGATGAGTAGAGACAGCGGCTTGTTATTGTTCAGCGCCTGACGCACGAGATTGTCCAGATGGGCGTTCAGGTAATGGCGATTGTAAAGCCCGGTCAGGCTGTCGGTAATGGCGCGCGATATGGTCTGCTGGTAATTGGACTTGAGCGCGTCCTGGTATTTCTTACGGCGGATCTGCGTCTTCACGCGCGCGGCCATCTCGTTATAGTCCACCGGCATGATGATGTAGTCGTTAACGCCGAATTCGAGGCCCTTGAGCATGGTGCGCGAATCGTCCTCGTCAACCAGCATGAGGATAGGCACGCTGCGCGTCTCTTCCTGGCTTTTAAGATGCGAGGCGAGACGAAGCCCATCCATGTCGGCAAGCTGCGTGCTCACGATGATGAGGTCGAAATTGCCGTTGGCGGCGACGCTGTTCGCGCCGTCGGGCTTGGAGACGCCCTCCACCTTATATTCCTGCGCGAGCCGCTCCGTCAGGCGCTTGAGCTGGACGACGTCGTCGTCGATGACGAGGATGTTGGAGCCCGAGACGTCCTGCGTGAATGTGTTCTGCCCTTCGGTCAGCACGCCCATCTGCAGGCCCGTCTGATCGCGCAGGCGAAGCTCGTCCAGCAGCACTTTAATGCGCACGAGCGATTTCACGCGCGCGAAGAGCGCGATGTCGTTGATGGGCTTGGTGAGGAAATCGTCCGCCCCGGCTTCGAGCCCGCGCACGCGGTCGGCGACGTCGGAAAGTGCGGTAACCATGACGATAGGGATATGCGAGATGTCCGCTTCTTCCTTCATCCTGCGGCAGGTCTCGAACCCGTCCATGCCGGGCATCATCACGTCGAGCAGGATGAGATCGGGCTTGTGCTGCTTGGCCTGGCTGATGGCCTCGTAGCCATCCTTCGCGGTGACGACGTCGTAATATTCGTTGGTGAGCTTGATCTCAAGCAGCTTGACGTTGGCGGGGACGTCGTCGACAACGAGCACCAGCGCGGACATTAGTTTTCACCCAGAAACTTACGGATGGTGTCGAGAAAGCTTACGATGGAAATGGGCTTGGAAATATAGGCCTGGCAGCCGGCGCGCAGGATCTTCTCCTCGTCGTCCTTCATCGCGAAGGCGGTCACCGCGATGATGGGGATGTCGGCTATTTCCTTATCGGCCTTGATTTTCTTGGTGACGTCGAGCCCGGAGATCTCCGGCAGCTGGATGTCCATGAGTATGAGCGCGGGGCGATGGCGCTTGACCACGGCAACGGCGTCGATGCCGTCCTTGATCTCAAGCGTCTCGTAGCCGTGCGCTTCGAGCAGATCCTTGAACAATTTTAAGTTGAGGTCGTTATCCTCAACAATCAGAATTTTTTTACTCATTATACCCCGCGTTACCCGTTCCAGAAAAACTGTGCGATCTTGGCAGGCTGCCGCACTGGAACCTTTGTAACACGGTATTTATTAAAAATGTCTTAGCAAGGCTAAAAAACTTTGGCGCGAGAAGGTATTAATTTCTTTTTAAGAAAGTTCTTAAGAAACGATATTCCACCTGCAAGCGGGGGAAGAAAGCGAATGAGCGCGATTTGCGGGAGCTCCGCAAGAATGGCGCTCTTACTTCCCCTGCGCTTGCCTGTCGCGGACGAGGGCCTCGACGATTTCCGGGTTGGCAAGCGTGGAGACGTCGCCCAGGCTGCCCGTCTCGCCTTCCGCTATCTTGCGCAGAATGCGGCGCATGATTTTGCCCGAGCGCGTCTTGGGCAGGGCGGGCGTGAAATGGATGAAATCGGGGGTTGCAATCGGGCCGATTTCGGTGCGCACCCATTTCACCAGCTCCTTGCGCAGCTCGGGGCTTTCCTGAGCGTCGGCCTTGAGCGTGACATAGCCGTAAATCCCCTGCCCCTTGATGTCGTGCGGGAAGCCGACGACGGCGGCCTCCGCCACCTTCGGGTGGGCGACCAGCGCGCTTTCGATTTCGGCGGTGCCGAGGCGATGGCCGGAGACATTGATGACGTCGTCCACGCGGCCTGTAATCCAGTAGTAACCATCCTTGTCGCGGCGGCAGCCGTCGCCGGTGAAATAGAGGCCCTTGTAGGTCGAGAAATAAGTCTGCTCGAAACGCGCGTGGTCGCCATAGATGGTGCGCGCCTGGCCGGGCCATGAATCGGCGATGCAGAGCATGCCCTCGCACTCGCCGTCCAGCTTCCTGCCCTTGTCGTTTACGATGATGGGTGCGACGCCGGGCAGCGGCAATGTCGCCGAGCCCGGCTTCAGATCCGTCGCCCCCGGCAGGGGCGCTATCATGAGCCCGCCCGTCTCGGTCTGCCACCAGGTATCCACCACCGGGCAGCGCCCGTCCCCCACGACGTTGTAATACCAGAGCCAGGCTTCCGGGTTGATGGGCTCGCCGACGCTGCCCAGTATGCGCAGCGATTTGCGCGAGCAGCTTTCGACGAAACCGTTACCCTCGCGCATCAGCGCGCGCAGCGCCGTGGGCGCGGTATAGAAGATATTCACCTTATGCTTGTCCACCACCTGCCAGAAGCGCGAGGCGTCGGGATAGTTGGGAATGCCCTCGAACATGAGCGTCGTCGCGCCGTTGCATAAGGGACCGTAAAGAATATAGCTGTGGCCGGTGACCCAGCCCACATCGGCCGTGCACCAGTAGACCTCGTCCTCGCGGTAATCGAAAACGTTGGCGTGGGTGGTGGCGGCATAGAGCAGATAGCCTGCGGTCGTATGCAGCACGCCCTTGGGCTTTCCCGTAGAGCCGGAAGTATAGAGGATGAAAAGCGGGTCTTCCGCGTCCATGGCAACGGGCTCATGGCCGACGGAGGCGCGCGCCATCTCCTCGTGATACCAGAGATCGCGATGCTTGTGCCATTGTATGTCCGCCCCGGTGCGGCGCACCACCAGAACTTGTCTCACCTGCGGCAGGTGCTCGAGCGCGGCATCGACATTGGCTTTGAGCGCCACCGTTTTGCCACCGCGCAAGCCCTCGTCCGCCGTGATGACGAACGTACTTTTGCAGTCCTCGATGCGGCCTCGCAGCGATTCCGACGAGAAGCCGCCGAAGACGACGGAATGGATAGCCCCGATGCGCGCGCAGGCAAGCATGGCATACGCCGCTTCCGGTATCATCGGCAGGTAGATGGTGACGCGGTCGCCTTTCTTCACGCCGAGGAATGTAAGGGCATTGGCGAGCTTGCAGACATGCGTGTGCAATTCGCGGTAGGTGATGCGAAGCGACTCGGCAGGATTGTCGCCTTCCCAGAGGATGGCGGTCTTGTCGCCGCGCTTCGCCAGATGGCGGTCGACGCAGTTGGCGCTGGCATTGAGCTTGCCGCCCTCGAACCAGCGGATGGAAACGTCCGGCGCGAAACGCGCGTTCTTCACTTTTTTCCACTTCGCCATCCAATCCAGACTCTCCGCTTGCCTGCCCCAGAAAGCATCCGGATCAGACAGAGACTCGGCATATTGCTCGTCATACTGGCTGCGATTGATGCGCGCACGGACCGCGATTTTGGGATCGACGGTAATCAGCGTCTGCGACATGGGATGCCTCCTGCTTCTTATTCTGCAAAGGAAGCGATGCTACTCCCGCCTCCATAGCATCACAATCAGGTTTTTGTGCGGTCCGCTTAAGCGGCTATTCCTCGCCGAAGCGTTCTTCGAGCAGTTTCTTAAGCGCGTCGAGCGCTTCCTGTGCCTGCGATCCCTCGAAACGGATGCGCAATGTCGAGCCGTATTCGGCCCCGAGCATCATCAGCCCAAGGATGGAGCCGCCCGACGTTTCCACGGGCTCCGCGCCCTGCACCACGCTGGCGCCCGCGACCTTGGCGACCTGCGCCTTCACGCTGAACTGTCCCACCGCCTTGACGAACTTGGCGGCGGCGCGCGCGTGCAGGCCCTTCTTGTTGGTAAGCGTGATCTGGATCTCCGCCGCGTTGCTCATGGCGGGAGCCTTACGCCGCGGGTTCTTTGGAGAGGAGGTTGCTTGCCACGTTGATGTATTTGCGGCCCGCTTCCTGCGCCACCATCACCGCCTCGTGCAGCGGGGCGCTTGAGCGGATCGTGGCGAGCTTGACCATCATCGGCAGGTTGATGCCCGCCACCACTTCCACCGGCACTTTGCCCATGATGGAGATGGCGAGGTTGGAGGGCGTGCCGCCGAACATGTCGGTGAGGATGGCGACGCCGCTGCCGGATTCCACTTCCTTGACCGCGGCGAGAATGTCCTCGCGGCGCTTTTCCATGTCATCGTCGGGCTCGATGCAGACCGCGATGATGTTCTTCTGCTTGCCTACGACATGCTCGGTGGCGAGGATGAATTCCTGCGCGAGCTTTCCATGCGTGACCACGACGAGTCCGATCATTCCCGATCCTTTATTTTTCTTTGTTTTCCGCGCCTATATCCCGGTGACGGACCCCCACCTTATACTCTTTCTGTTTCAAAAATCCAGCAAGCTTTTCGGCGATAAAAACCGAGCGGTGGAGGCCTCCTGTACAACCGATGGCGATGGTGAGATAGCTCTTGCCCTCCTGCAGGTAACGCGGCAGGAGCGGTTCGATTAAACGCTTAAGATTATTGAAAAAATCGCTAAACCCGGGGTCGGATTCGATAAAAGCCGCCACGCCCGGGTCGCGGCCTGTGAGGCTGCGCAGGCCACGATCGTAAAACGGGTTGCGCAGGAAGCGCACGTCGAACACCAGATCGGCGTCGCGCGGCAGGCCCCGGCGGAAGGAGAAGGAGGTCACGAAAATCGAAAGGGCGCGCGTCTCGCCGCCGTAGAATTCGCGCACGGCGCTGCGCAGATCGCTGCCGTTCCATTCGCTGGTGTCGAAGACCAGATCGGCCATGCCGCGTACCGGCGCGATGAGGCTGCGCTCGTGGATGATGCCGTCCATCACGGGGCGGTCGAGCGCCAAGGGATGCTTGCGGCGCGTCTCGGTGAAGCGGCGCTGGAGCACCTCCGTGTCGCAGTCGAGATAGAGAAGCTGCACGCTATGGCCTTGGCTTTTTAGCTCAGCTATCATCTCCTCCAGCGTAGCGATGGAAAAATCACGGCTGCGCGCATCCGTGCCGATGGCGAGCGCATGCTGCGGGCTGCCTTCCGAGGCGACGAGCGAGGGAATGAGCGAAAGCGGCGCATTGTCCACCGCCTCGCAGCCGATGTCTTCGAGCGTGCGGAGCGCGACCGACTTGCCCGCGCCGGAAAGCCCCGTGATAATGATGATGCGCATGTTACTCCTTGAGCGCCCCTACCGTCATGGAGCCATCCTGCAACGCGGCGACGGCCATTTCAATCTTAATCGCCGCGGAATGCTCGAAAGCGCAAAGGCGAAGCTGCGGAATCTGTACCCCTAAGCAGTCGTAGGGCTCGGGGTGCGGCAGGCGCTCTATCCATTCCTGCTTGGCCAGGTGCACCACCAGCAGCACCGGGGCCTCCGGCATGTCCTTGCCCTTGAGCGTGAAGATGCCTAAGCCCCGCACTTCGATAAGCCCGGCGATGGCGGAAGGGACGCTCGCGAATATCTGCTCGTCCCGGCAGGCAAGCTCGACGCGGTCGTCCGCGACGAGCTGCGCGCCGCGATCGATGAGACGGAGCGCGAGATCCGACTTGCCCATGCCCGGCTCGCCCAGGAGAAGCACGCCTTGCCTGTCGATGGCCACGCAGGACGCATGTAGCCGAAACACTTCCATATTCTTCTCGCGCGCCGGTAGACGGCGCTTTTAAGCCGCTTTGCCTTCCGGGTCCACCCAGGAGATATTGCCGTCCACGCGGCGGTATACGACATTGATGCGGCCGCTGGCGGAATTGAAGAACATAAGCGCCGGCAACTCGGCCAGATCCATCTTCATCACCGCTTCGCTCACCGAGAGATGCTCGATTTCGGTCGCCTTTTCGGCGATGACGAGCGGCGCCTCCGTCTCTGCGTTTTCAGTTTCTTCCTCGGACTTGATGACGTATTTCCTGCCTGTTACGGCGACCAGACCTGCACCGTGATGCGCCTGCTTGTGGTGGTTGGTCAGGCGGCGCTTGTAGCGGCGCAGCTGCTTTTCTATCTTGTCCGCGGCGGCGTCGAAGCAGGCATAGACGTCGTCAGCCGTCGCGCTGCTCTTGATGGACATGCCGGTATTGGTGCCGGTATTGCCGTTGATGTCCACGCAGAAGCGGTAGCCCTCTTTCGCGACCACGACGTTGACGCTGGTGACGCGGTCCAGGTATTTCGGTATCCCCTCCCCCAGCCTGTGCTCGATATGCGCGTGTAAAGACTCACCGATATTCACATGCTTGCCGGAGATCATGATTTTCATAATGGGGACCTTTTTATTATTGGAAGGAAAGTCAAGCGAGGCGCACGGTGCGCCACGAAAAAGAGCGTATCTTGAAAAGGGAATTTAAGGAGAATTGAGGCTGTGCCACTCCATAGAAGAAGTATAGCACAAAAGCCCCGAAAGGTAAACCTGCGATTCCCTTTTCAGATTAACGGATTAAAGCCGGACTGTGGGAGGGGGACGAGGAGCCGGAGACGGGTTTGGCGGGGCTGGACGAGGCCGTTCCCCCGGCCGGCAGGCTCGCGGCGCACTGGCGGCTCGCAGCAACGAAGCGCGGGTCCTGGTTGATGCCGCCCGGCGAATTGCCGATTTCGATGAAATCGGACAGGGGAATATTCTTCTGCACCTGCTCCATCATGCAGCTGCAGAAATTCATCATGCTCGCATCGCGCGCACAGTTCTGGTTGAAGGCTTTCACCATCGACGGAGGGTAAGGCCCCATGCAGGAGGCATATGCCACGAGCGGGACAATGAGAGCGACAGTGGCCAGGAAGGGGGTAGCAGTGAGGCGCGGCATAACAATACTCCCTTGGTTATTATGACTATCTTGGAACCATAGCGATGTTTTCGCCCGATGGCAACCGGGGCCGTCCGATGCGATCATTGCAAATAATTAATTAAGCGGGAATATCGCCTTAACATTGCCTTTGCTAGATTCCAACCCACCAATCGAAGTGCCTTACCCACTTTATTCCCACCAACATCAAGCAAGGAACCTTTATGAAAAAGATTTTAACGCTGATCACGCTCGCCGGCGCCTTCGCTATCGCCGCTCCCGCACTCGCCCAGGACATCGGCGAGGATCGCGGCGCCATCCGCACGGATGAATCGCAGATCCACCAGGACCGCGCCATCGAGCGTCAGGACGAGCGTTCCGGCAACTATGCCGGCGCCCGCCAGGAACAGCACCAGATCAACCAGGAGCATCGCGACATCGGCCATGAACGCAAGGACATCCGTCACGACCGCCGCGAGCATCGTGAGCACCGCGAACACCGCGCACATGATCACCGCGCGCATGACGAGCATCACGAATAGTTGATGCTTTTTGCGTTTGAAAGACGGCCCCGGAGCTTCCGGGGCCGTTTTTTATGGTTGCGGGTGGGATGGTTCGCTCGGGAGAGATGGATCCCCCCATAGTTTGCTGGTGCAAACTCGGGCGATGACGAAACCGATAAAATAAATCAGTGCTTCCCGCCGCGCGTCTTATAGAGGGACAGGAGCACGCCGCCGATAAGCAGCCCGAGCGTCACGCAGAGCGAGGGCCCGGAGGAAATCTCGACAAATTTCGCGAGGAATATCTTCGCACCGATGAAAGTCAGCACCAGCGCCAGCGCATATTTGAGATAGGCGAATCGGTGCAGCATGGCGGCGAGCGCGAAATACATAGAGCGCAAGCCCAGTATGGCGAAAATATTGCTCGTATAGACCACGAACGTGTCCGTCGTGATGGCGAAGACGGCGGGGATGCTGTCCACAGCGAAGACGACATCCGCCAGCTCGATGAACACGAGCGTAAGAAACAGAGGCGTCGCCCGCCGCACGCTGGTCGCAGGCAGTATGCCCGGCTCGCGCACGAAAAATTTCTTGCCGTATAACTCCTTCGTGACCGGGATACGCTTGCGCAGCCAGGCAAGCAATTTATTCTCCTCCAGGGATTTCTCCTCTTCTTTCTCGCCGAAAAATAGCATGCGTATGCCGGTGACGATGAGGAAAGCGCCGAAGAAATAAAGGACGAAATGAAACTCCTGCACGAGCGCCGAGCCCAGCCCGATCATCAGCCCGCGCAGTATGATGACGCCGAGTATCCCCCAGAACAGCACGCGGTGCTGGTGCTGGCGCGGAATCTGAAAATGCGCGAACACCATCGACATGACGAGGATATTATCCATCGACAGGCTTTTCTCGATGAAATAGGCCGTGAAGAAATCCTTGCCCGCATGTCCCCCCAGGTAGTGGTTCACAAGGCCACCGAAGCAGAGCGAGATGAATATGTAGCCGCAGGAGAGCCACAGGCTCTCGCGCACGCCTATCTCGCGCTCCTTGCGGTGCAGGAGCCCTAAGTCGAATACCATCAGCGCCAGTACGATGGCGAAAAAGCCGGCCCACATCCAAAGCGGTGTACTACTGTTCATTATTGCCCGTACAGGTTGGTTGGAAAGAGAGGCTTAGCATAAAGGCGAGGGCCAATGCTACAGTTTATCCGGCCTTGAGATAGCGGATATTCTCGTCATAGCCGAAGAGATAGAGCAGGCATTTGAGCGCCTCCCCGCGCGGTGTCGTAAGCCCCGCGTCCCTGTTCAGGATGAGCCGCGCCTCGTCATGGGCCGTACGCAGCAGGTCGTAATGCTGGCTTAAATCGGCAAATCGGAAATCCGGCAAGCCGCTCTGGCGCACGCCCAGTATGTCGCCGCCGCCGCGCAATTTCAAATCCTCCTCGGCGATGACAAAGCCATCATTCGTCTCGCGGATGACGCGCAGCCGCGATTTCGCCGTCTCGCCGGTACGGTCGGCATAGAGCAGGATGCAGGCGGAGGCTTTGTCCGACCGCCCTACCCGCCCGCGCAGCTGGTGCAACTGCGCAAGGCCGAAGCGCTCGGCATGCTCGATGACGATGACAGTCGCCTCCGGCACATCCACCCCCACCTCGACGACTGTTGTGGCCACGAGTATGTCGTACCCGTCGCCCGCGAAGCCCGCCATCACCGCGTCGCGCTCTGCAGCCGCCATCCGCCCGTGCGCCAGCCCCACGCGGGGGCCGAAACGCTGCGTGAACTCGATATGGCGCGCCTGCGCCGCCGCCAGATCGGTGCGCAGGTTCTCGTCCTCGCTTTCCTCGACCAGCGGGCAGATCCAATAGACCTTTTCGCCGCGGGCGGTAGCGCGGCCCACGCCTTCCAGCACCTCCTCCGCGCGCGAGAGCGGCACGGCCTTGGTGGCAATAGCCTGCCTGCCGGCGGGCTTTTCCGCGAGCACGGAACTGTCCATATCGCCGAACGCGGTCATGGCGAGCGTGCGCGGAATGGGCGTGGCGGTCATCACCAGCACATGCGTGTCGCCGCTCTTGGCCGCAAGCGCGATGCGTTGCGACACGCCGAAGCGGTGCTGCTCGTCGATGACGGCCAGCGCCAGATCTCGGAAAGCGACCTTCTCCTCGATCAGCGCATGCGTGCCGATGACGATATGGGTTTTGCCCGTCACCAGCTCCGCCAGCGCTTCCTGCTGCGCGGCCTGTTTCATGCCGCCGGTGAGAAGCCGCACGCGTACGCCGAGCGGCTCGGCAAGGCGGCTGAGTGATGCGTGATGCTGCTTGGCGAGCAATTCGGTCGGCACCATGAGCGCGGCCTGCCTGCCCGCCTCCACTGCGCTCAACATGGCGAACAAAGCCACGACGGTCTTGCCGCTGCCGACATCGCCCTGCAGCAGGCGCAGCATGCGGTTGCCGCTCGCGAGATCGGCGTCTATCTCGCGCAGCACCTGCTCCTGCCCACCCGTGAGCTTAAAAGGAAGCGCGCCGAGCGCCTGCGCGCGCAATTCGCCTTTGGGGGCGATGGGCGCGGCCACAGGCTTGCGCAGTTGCGAGCGCAGCACGCCTAGCGCAAGCTGATTGGCAAGCATTTCGTCATAGGCCAGCCGCCGCCGCGCAGGGCTGCTCGGGAGCAGATCCTCCGGGCCGGCGAGCCGGTGGGCGCTCGTGAGGCTCGCCTGCCAACCCGCCCAGCGCTCACGCGCGCGCTGCGCAGGGTCGAGCCATTCCGGCAGTTGCGGCAGATGGACGAGCGCGGAAGCGGCAATCTTGCCCATATGGCGGTTGGTCATGCCGCCGGTCAGCGGATACACGGGCTCCAGGGCCTGCACCTTGGCGAATTCCTCCGGCAGGGCGATAATGTCCGGGTGGGTTATCTGCGCCAGCGTATCATAGCGCTCGAACTTGCCGCTCACCACCCGCTCCGCGCCCACCGGCAGCGATTGCAGCAGATTATCGGGCCGGGCATGGAAGAAGACCAGCGTGAGAAAGCCTTCCTTCGTGTGGCAGACGATCTTATAGGGCAGCTTTCCCGCGCGCCGCGCGGGCGGGTGATGCGCCTGCACCGTCACCAGAAACGTGACGATGTCGCCCTCTTTGGCCTGGGCGAGCGGCGGGCTGTTGCGCCGGTCGACAAGCCCCACCGGCAGGTGGAACAGCACATCGCGCACGATGGGCCGCGCCGCCTCGTTGCCGTAGAACAGCCGCGCGAGCGCCTTCTTCGCGCCAGGACCTACACCTTTGAGCCGCGTAACTTCGGAGAATAAGGCGAAAAGCTTTTCCGGCCGCATGACCTTAAGTCTATCGCGGCGCGAGGCAGGGTGGCAAGAGGCGTCAGCGTTGGCATTGGGCGGGAGCTTCTTTAATTCGCCTTACCCGCGGCGGCCGCTCCGAGCGGGACGAGACTTATCATCAACCTGAAATTGCTTCTCGACCGCCAGCACTTCCGCCCTGTCGACACCGGCGACTACGAAGCCGATATGAGCGGCGTCAATGCTTTCATTCACAGCCGCAAGCTGCTGATGCAATTCTCTCCTCAGCCTTAAACTGTTCTTGTATTGCGCCAGCATTACCTCATCGAGGGTCGTAGGTTGCGTGGGGTCGAAGTAATTGCTCGGTGACGGAGTGTATGTCGCCTTTAAATTTGCCCCGTTCTCTTTTAAAAACCTGAGCGCTTCGGGATTTTGCGAGGCATCATGCATCAGCCGCTCGCCATCGGACGTTTCAATATTGGCCAGCGCCATGCGCGCTTCTGCATTAGGCTGTCTGTCGAAAATGAATTCCAGCATTTCCTTATTGGCCACCGCCTCGAAGATGGGAGGCTTGGGAGCCCGCCGCGCATCGGTGAAGCTCTTGGCAATCTTATAATCCAGGTCGAAGTCCGCGGGCTTTGGGTGTTCCGCCGCGGCTTTTCTGAATTCATGGAATTTATGGTCTGTCGTATAGGCGTAAAGCGGATCCGCCCCATGCTTTTCGATCAACATTTTGGATGCGTCGTCAAACCCCATTTTCAGGCTGAAGCCTAGCGCGGTCAATCCCGCCCTCTCGATGTTATTATTCTGGCCGATGCGTAATTCATCCACTTTTACGCCTTCCAGCAGTTCTTCGAGCCCGTTCATCCTCCTGTTGGCGATTTTAGCGTCTATGGCGTGCGCCAATATATTAATCTTATCCTCGCGGGTTTTAGTGATTCGGACATCGTTATGATCTAAATTTTTCGCAATGCGCGCCGCAAGTTCGAGATCGGTGACACCCTCAAAGGCTTTTTCGTTCTGAATCTGTTCGAAGTGAATGGGCATAGCTATTACCTCTGAAGATGGCCAGGCGTTTTCTTAATAACGCGCGCACTATACCAAATCGAATCGTTAACAATATTAATGTTTGATTACAATCGTGCGCCTTAAAGCGAGATAATCACCAGAAACACCAGCGTCATAAACAGAAAGACCGCGCCGCTGAAATAATGCAGGAGCATGTCCATGCCGCGCGAATGGTGGGTGGGCGTGCGCTGGCTCACTACCATGTCTTTCGGCTGACGCATGCGGCTCCTGATGAGCAGTTTCGGGGCCCGCAGTTAACCGTGTTTTGGTTAATAAAAAATGAAGATAAATGCTTACGCCTCTTTTTTTAAGAATTCCAAAGCGAAATCATTGAAATTCCCGGCGGCGATGGCGGCGCGGATATCGCTCATAAGCTGCTGGTAATAATGTATATTATGCCATGTCAGCAATATCGGCCCGAGCATCTCGTCGGCTTTGAACAAATGATGCAGGTAACCACGACTATAGCGCGAGCAACAGGGGCAGCCACACCGCGCATCGAGCGAGCCGGCGTCCTCGGCATGGCGGGCATTTTTGATGTTTATCTCGCCTTCGGATGTATAGGCCCGGCCAAAACGCCCCGCGCGCGTGGGGATGACGCAGTCGAACATATCGACGCCGCGCAGCACCGCGCCCACGATGTCGCCCGGCTTGCCCACGCCCATCAGGTAGCGCGGCTTGTTGGCGGGCAGCATCGACGCGGTATAGTCCAGCACCTCGAACATCACCTCCTGCCCCTCACCTACTGCAAGCCCGCCGATGGCATAGCCATCAAACCCGAGGGCGGTGAGCGCGAGCGCAGATTCCTCGCGCAGATGCCGGTGCATGCCGCCCTGCACGATGCCGAAAAGCGCATGGCCCGCGCGCGGGATATAGGCCTTTTTGCTGCGCCCGGCCCAGCGCATCGAAAGCCGCATGGATTCCGCCGCCTCCGTTTCTGTCGCCGGATAGGGCGTGCATTCGTCGAACGCCATAGTGATGTCGCTGCCGAGCAGATATTGTATCTCCATGGAGCGCTCGGGCGTGAGGTCATAGCTCGTGCCATCCAGATGCGACTGGAAGACGACGCCGCTTTCCGTAATCTTGCGCAGCTTGGCGAGCGACATCACCTGAAACCCGCCGGAATCGGTGAGGATGGGTCCGTCCCAGTTCATGAACTTGTGCAGGCCGCCGAGCTTCGCGACCACCTCCGCCGTGGGGCGCAGCATCAGGTGATAGGTATTGCCGAGGATGATGTCCGCACCGGTCTGCCGCACATGCTCCGGCAGCATGCCCTTGACCGTCGCCGCCGTCCCCACCGGCATAAAGGCGGGCGTGCGGATCTCGCCCCGGCCGGTCGAAATCACGCCGGTTCTAAAGTTAACTGATTGTTTTATAATGGAGAAATTTATCATTTGGCTTCATTAACCTGTAATAATCATTTGATAGTGTTAAATAAGAGGAATTTATGAACGTCAAGCAGCACGGCATCAGAATATATAATATCGTCGAAGTGGATGGTAAGGCTCAGTTTGCGCCTGCAACAAAGGTGACGGCCGAGGAATTCCTTGCGCTCGCCCGCTTACGTGAAGCTTTGCTGGAGGTGGAAAAGAGGCGAGGCCCGCTTAAGGACCATTCTGTCCATGTAATGAATATACAGGTCGATGATCTTCATCTTAAAGGACAATTATTGGAGCGCTTCCAGTCGATGGGGATTAGCGGCGAGGGCACCATTATAGTCAATCTCGATCACATCATGTCTCGCACCGTCGCCGAAATGGCTTCCGAGATTGAGCATGAACTGACGCATTATGCGAAGGATCGTCATGACGGATTATTCCTTGAGTATATCGAAACGGCTCTGGCCGCTTCCCGCCAATTTGCTTTGTCCTACCTGCAGCATCCCGTGGAGACCGAGGAGCGGGTGGCCTATGTTTTTCAGGACGAGGCGCGAGCCGTAACCTATTTCAAATCCCATCACGAACTCTTGCGGCAATCGCTCGCTGCCGTTATGGAGCATCCCCATTATGCCGGAACTGCTCTCGACATCGCCGATCATATGTCGGACCACGCGGAGCAAGCCGCGCAATTCTCTGAGCGAATCGCGTTCAGCGATGAAACAGGCAAGGCAATCCGCTCATTCGCGGAAACTTTGCAAAGCCTCTCGGTGCTTCCGCCTTTGCAACAGGGGCAAATGGATTACCTTGACCTTGCCCCTCCGAAAGAAGCCGCCGCCGCGTCTGGAAAAAGACGCTCATTGGACCTTTTGAAATTCCCTATTGCCGCGCGCGAAGAATATCGGGACTATTTCACCCCGTTGGAATCTCCTGAAATCGTCTCCGGAGAAGGCGTGAATCATGCCAAAGAAAGTGGGTTTCCAAAAGAATTTGCGGTGGCCCAGCCTATGGAGCCAACCGTTCGCAAAGTGTCAGGGCCGGAATCGGAAAGGTTCGCGCAAACATTCACCGATTATATCGCGCCGCTTTCCGAACAGTTATATCCGTTTATGCGCTTCCATAATAATTATAGAAGGGCCGCCGAATTTCGCGCGGATGAAAAAGCCGAGCCTGAAGGAATGATGGCCAGCCTTACCCGATTTTTTCAATATTCTCCTGATTATGTCAAAAGAGAGTATCCGCCAATCGAACCGGTCACCAACCTGGAACAGCTTCTCCTTTATCACTGCGGTGCGGATGCGCACCATCCCAGTGACAGAGAAAGGCTGAAACGACTTAAAGATCGGCAACCACAGGCGATGAAAGAGCGCTGACTTATGCTTCCAGCACCAGCCCGTCATAGGCGGGGAAGACGCCTTCGGGCAGCTCGCGCGAGAGTCTGTCGTAATCGAAATCATGGTGCATGTGCGTAAGGTAGGTGCGGCGCGGCCGGATGCGCTTCACCCAGTCGAGCGTGAGGGCCAGATGCGCATGCGTGCCGGAGGGCGTGTAGCGCAGGCAGTCCACCACCCAGGTGTCGATGCCCGCAAGCGCATTAATGGCCTGATCGGAAAGACCATTGACGTCGGTCGAATAGGCGAACTTGCCGAAGCGCAGCCCGAGCGTCTTGCCCGCGCCGCCGTGCAATTGCTCGATAGGCAGTACTTCGAAGCCTGCGACCTTGAACGGCGCGTATGGCCTGATGGCGACAGGCGTGAGGCAGGGCCGGTACCACCCCCAGTCGTTAGCCCCGCCGGTCGGGCGCTTTGGCGGCAGGAAAACATAGCCGAAGCGCTCGGCGATCTGGCGCAGCGTTCCTTCTTCGGCGAAGGCGTCGATGGGCGCGTTCATTACATGGTTGAAGGCGCGCGTATCGTCGATGCCGTGCAGGTGATCGGCATGCGCATGGGTGAAAATGATCCCGTTCACGCGGCTTAAACCCTCGCGCAGGAACTGCTGTCGCATGTCCGGCGAGGTATCGACGAGGATATGGACGTCACCTACCTGCACCATGATGGAAACGCGCGTGCGCTTGTTTTTGGGGTTCGTGGAATTGCAGACCGGGCACGGGCAGCCGATGAGCGGGATGCCGCTGGACGCGCCGCAGCCGAGGATGGTGACTTTCATGCGGGCCTCTTTGCCTTATCGAACAGCCGGAAGAAATTCTCCGTCGTGGCGCGCGCCGACTCCTCCTCGCTGATGCCGCGAATCTCGGCGAGCTTGCGGTTGGTGTGCGCGACGAATGCCGGCTCATTGCGCTTGCCCCTATGCGGCAGCGGCGCGAGGAACGGCGCGTCCGTCTCAATCAGCAGCCGGTCGAGCGGCAAATCCTTCACGGTGGCGCGGATGTCCTCGGCGTTCTTGAAGGAGATGATGCCGGAGAGCGAGATATACATGCCCATCTCCACGGCTTTCCGGGCCAGGAATCGCGTGGCGGTGAAGCAGTGGATAAGCCCCATGAACGCACCTTTCTTCATCTCCTCGGTAAGGATGCTCACCGTATCCTCGTCGGCGTCACGCGTGTGGACGATGAGCGGCAGGCCGCTTTGCCGCGCCGCGGCGATATGGATGCGGAAGCTCTCCTGCTGCACTTCGCGCGCGCTGGTCTCGTAATGGTAGTCCAGACCCGTTTCGCCGACGCCGATGACTTTCGGATGCGATGTGCGCGAAAGCAAGTCCTCAACACCCGCGCGCCGCTTCTCGCCGGATTCGTTCGGATGCACGCCGATGGAGCAGTATATCCCCTCATGGGCCTCCGCGATGCCGGACACTTCCTCGAATTCTTCCAGCTCGGTGCAGATGGTCTGCATCACTGTGACGCCCGCCACGCGGGCACGCGCAATCACCGCCTCCCTGTCGTCCTTGAAGTCGGGAAAGTTGAGGTGGCAATGCGAATCGACAAGCATCATGGTGTCACTTCCTTCGCCAGCACATGCCTGCGCCAGAACAGCATGGCAATCAGCGTCATGTTGATGCCGAGCATGCTCACAGGCATTACCAGCGCCGTTAACGAATACCGGCTCATGGCGAAAATGGAAGCGATATGTTTCAGGTTCGCGACAAAGTAGAGAAACGCCATTTCCTGATACGGCTTATGCCAGGATTTGCGGAAGGTGGGGTAATAGGCGAAAGCGTCGATGAGGGTCGCAAGCACCGAGGCCCAGAGCGCGTCGTGCGTGAGGCACCAGACCGGGATGATTGAAAGTGCCACGATAAAAGCCAGCCAGTCGCTGCGCGTGATGCTCCAGTCGGACTTTTGGCTCAATGCAAGCAGCACGACGAGCAGCGACAGCGTTGCGCTGGTGGCCGCCGACCACGCGCCCGGCCCCGCCCCGGCCACGAACTGCGCCGCCGCGATGATGGCGCAGGCCACCCACCAGATGAGCCAGGAGAAAAGATGCGGGCGCACCTCCCCCTTAAACATATTCCATATATAGGGCGTAATCGACACCACGGTGAGCAACACCGAGAGCGCGCCCATCATTTGCTTGTCGAACATTTTGCCCCGCCTGTAAAAAGTAGGGCTGCATGCTATAATGCCCGCCCGCAGCAGACAAGCACACTTTCCCCTCGCGCCACGCCACCGCCGGCTTGACTGGGACGGGATATGAGCTATAGAGGATCATGATGCAGCATACTCAAAACGCACCTTCGCCGCGGCAAACGCCGGCCGGTCCCCCTTCCCTTCCCTATCCCAAGATTGCGGCGTTCTTATGCTTCGTTGCGTCCGGCGCGGCGTCGATAGCCTATCAACTCCTCTGGGTGCGGCAGGCGATGACCTATTTCGGGGTTATCACCCCCGTTTTTTCAGCCGTGCTCTCCGTCTTCATGATGGGACTTGCCGCCGGAACTTACGTCGCGGGCAGGATTTCCAGGCATACCACGCCCCGCGGCTCGTTTCTGCTGTATGCCTGCATCGAGTGCTGTATCGGCCTCTATGCCTTTAATGTCCCTGCCTTGTTCCGCTGGGGACATACATTGCTGCTGGATGCCGCCCCGGGCCAGTCGGGCAGTTACCTGGCCTTAAGCGGAATCATCATCGGCGTTATCCTATTCCCCGTCTGCACACTCATCGGGGCCACGTTCCCGTTCCTCATGAACGCGCTCAGGCGCTGTCCCGACAGCGGCCATAATTTCAGCTACCTGTATCTTGCCAACCTGATAGGCGCCATCGCCGGCTGCGTTTTACCGCTCGCGCTCATTGAGATACTGGGGTTTCAGGCCAGCATCGAGGCAGTGGTCGCTCTCAACGGCTTCGCGGCGCTGCTTGCGCTGACCGCTCTGCCGCGCAACACGGAAGGGCTGACGGAAACGCCATCTCCAGCCGATAACGCGCCAGAGCGTAAAGCCTTGCCGGGCAGAGCCATTGTCGCGCTATTTCTCTTCGGCTTCGTTACGCTGGGCAGCGAAGTGGTGTGGATGCGCGCCTTCACGCCGCTGCTCGGGCCCACCGTTTACGCCTACGGCTATCTGCTCCTGTGCTACCTGTTCTTCAACACGGCGGGCACCTGGTTCTACCTCTACCGCCGCAAAACCGGCATATTCTTCACCTGGGTGACGGCGCTGCTGCCGCTGTTCGCGCTGATAGTCGCCATGAGCGGTGTGTCGCGCTTTCTGCCGCCCTGCCTGCTCATCATTCCCCTTTGCTTCGCGCTGGGCGGCCTGACGCCCAAAATCGTGGACGATACCTGCGGCAGCGACGCCCGGCTCGCCGCGACCGCCTATATGTGCAACTTTCTGGGCTGTATTCTCGGGCCGCTGTTCACGACCTATCTCCTGTTTCCTTATGCGGGGATCAAGGGGTCGCTTGTGCTGTACGCGGCGCTGCTCATACCGCCGGCGCTATGGCTCCTGCCGTCCGCAAGAATGCAGATCTATTGTTGCGTTGGTTTTGCGGTGATGCTGGTGTCTGTGCTGCTCACGCCGGATATCGAGGATTATATCGCACAGAACGGCAAGCTTTACCGCGATCACGTGGGCTATATCGGTGCGCTCTACTCCGGGCAGAAAAAAAACCTGACCGTCAACGGCGTCGGCATGACGTATTTCACGACGGTCACGAAAAATATGGCCTATCTGCCGCTGTCGATGCATCCCGCCCCGCGCTCCGCGCTCACCATTTGCGTGGGCATGGGAACCACGCTACGCGCGCTGTCGCACTGGCCGTTGGAAAGAATAACGGCGGTTGAACTCAGCCGCGGCGTGATTGAAGCGCTGCCCTATTTCCATTCCGATATCGGACAAGTGCTTGCTGACCCGCGCGTAAAGCTGGTGAATGATGACGGCAGGCGCTATCTTGAGCGCACGCACGAACTTTACGACGTCATCATCATCGATCCTCCCCCGCCCGTTGACGCTTCCGGCAGCGGCCTGCTCTATACGGACGAATTCCTGCGCGCGCTGAAATCGCGCCTGGCGCCGGGAGGCATTCTGCAACACTGGGCTTTTGATACAGACAGCCACAAAGTATTCATGTCCGCCGTCGTCAACGCCATCCGCCGCAATTTCCATTATATACGGCTTTACCAATCCATCGATCCCTTCATCCCCGGCCTGCATATCATTGCTTCGGATTCTCCCCTGCCCGCGCTAAGCGCAAACACCTACGCGCAGAAGCTCCCACCCGCCGCCGCCAGGGATTTGCAGGAATGGCAAAAGGGCCAGCCGCTGTCGGAAATCGCGCAAGCTTCCTTAAACGAAGTTGCGCCGGAGGCCGTCGTCTCCCCAAAGCTTGATTCGGTCTATATGTCGGACGACAGGCTGTATAACGAGTTTTATGTCTTGCGCCGGCTGGGCTGGTTGCATCCTGGCAATTAGCCTTTAGGCCGCAAGCTCAATTTTGGGGAATAGCGGTTCCGGCGGCAGGAGTTGTGTGCCCGGCTTGATCGCATGTTGCGGCGCAAGCTCGGCGAAGGGAATGCCCGCGCGGGCGCGGGCCTCGTCATAACCCAGCGTCGTGAGGATTTTCGCCGAAGCCTGCGGCATGAAAGGCTGTAGCATGATGGCGATGCAGCGTATGGCCTCTACCAGATGATAGAGCGTCGCCTGCATGAGCTTCTCGTCGGTCTTGCGCTGCTTCCACGGCGCTTTTGTATCGATATAGGCGTTGGCCTCGGTTGCTATGGCAACGATGTCGGCCAGGATCTCGTGGAACCGGCAGTCGTAATAGCGCTTCATGACTTCGACAGGAGTCGCCGCATCCGTCACCTGTGCTTTGGCGAGAAACGCCATGTCCAGCTCGTCGCGCGCCACGCCCTGCGCGTCCGGCACGAGGCCGCCGCAATTCTTGTGAATCATGCTTAAGGAACGCTGCACGAGATTGCCGACGGTGTTCGCAAGCTCGGAATTGATGACGCTCGTCATGCGCTCGCGCGCGAAATTGCCGTCATTGCCGAACGGCACCTCGCGCATCAGGAAATAGCGCGTCTGGTCGAGCCCATATTGCGCCACCAGCTCGGCGGGCACCACGACGTTGCCGAGCGACTTGCTCATTTTCTCGCCCTCGATGGTCCACCAGCCGTGGGCGAAAACGCGCGTGGGGCACGGCAGCTCCGCCGCCATGAGGAAAGCGGGCCAGTAGACGGCGTGGAAGCGCAGTATGTCCTTGCCGACCATATGCATGCCCGGCCAGAAGGTCTTGAATTCCGGCGCTTGCGTGTCCGGGAAACCGAGCGCGGAGAGGTAGTTGGTGAGCGCGTCGAGCCAGACATACATGATGTGTTTCTCGTCGCCCGGCACGGGAATGCCCCAGGTGAAGGTGGTGCGCGAAACGGACAAATCCTTCAGGCCACCCTTGACGAAGCTGATGACCTCGTTGCGCCGCGAGGCGGGCATGATGAAATCCGGATGCTGCTCGTAGAACGCCAGCAGCTTGTCCTGAAACGCCGAAAGCTTAAAGAAATAGCTGGGCTCCTCGACCCATTCCACTTCCGCGCCGGTCGGGGCCTTGCCGTCCACCAGTTCCGATTCACCGTAAAAAGCCTCGTCGCGCACGGCATACCAGCCCGCATAAGAGCCGAGATAGATGTGCCCCTTCTCCTGCATCATCTTCCACAGGCCCTGCGCGCCCTTGATATGGCGCGGCTCGGTGGTGCGGATGAAATCGTCGTTGCTGATGTTCATGAGCTGCGTCAGCTCGCGGAAATGCTGCGATACGTCATCGACGAAAGCCTTAGGGGCAACGCCCGCAGCCGCAGCCGATTTCTCGACCTTCTGGCCGTGCTCGTCCGTGCCGGTCAGGAATTTGACCTTGCGGCCCGAGAGCCGCATGAACCGTGCCAGCACGTCGCAGGCGACCGAGGTGTAGGCATGGCCGATATGGGGCCGGTCATTCACGTAATAGATGGGGGTGGTGATGTAAAAAGGTTCCATAACCCGCATGGATACAGCATGGAATAAGCCCATGTAAAGGGGGAGCGGGGGTTTAGACGCGCTTTATTCCCCTGCTGCGCGCAGGAGCGTGAGAACGGTCTGCTTCTTGTCCAGATGCAGATGGGTGGCGTCCGCGAGCAGGCGGCCCGCCCTTTCCCACAGCTCCAGCCAGGCGTCAAGCGGCTTGGCCTGACGCAGGCGGGCAAGGCGCGCGCGCTCGCCGGGAAAGGCTTCCGCCGCCTGCTCGCCGGAGGCGATACGCGCCAGCAGCCAGAGGAAAAGGCGGCTCAGCACTTGCCATTCCCCGGCATTCTCCTTGCGCGCGAAACGGTCGGCGAAGCTGTGATTTTTAATCGTATCGGGCTCGGCGAGGCGCGTGAGCAGTTCCTGGTAAAGCGTGTCGGCCCCGGCCTCCATCAGCATGAGCGCTACGCCGGGCGAGCCGCCGGAAAGCGTGGCCCAGGCGAGGGAGTCGCCGGGCATGAGATCAGGCGCAAGCTGGCCCATGACGCGGGCGAATTCAGGCTCCGTGAGCGGCGGCACGCGCAGGGTGCGGCAGCGCGAGCGGATAGTGGGCAGGAGCGCGCCGGGATTGTGGCTCACCAGCAGCAACGCCGCGCGGGCTGGCGGCTCTTCCAGCGTCTTGAGCAGCGCATTGGCGGCGTTACGGTTCATCGCGTCGGCGCTATCGATGATGACGACGCGCCATTCGCTCTCCGCCGGGGTGAGGGACAGGAAGGCGGCTACCGAGCGGGCCTCCTCGATTTTAATGTCCTCGGCTTCGAGCACGAGCAGATCAGGATGCGCGCCCGCCACCGCGCGGCGAAAGGTCGGGTGCGTGGACGGCAGATGCAGCGATTCCGGCGGCAGCGCCTCGCCAAACAGGCCGCCCGTCTCGCGCGGGGCGAGCAGAAAGCGCGCCAGCCGCCAGGCAAGCGTTGCCTTGCCGATGCCGCGCGGGCCGGTGAGGAGAATAGCGTGCGGCAGGCGGTTCGCGTTAATCATCCCAAGCAGTTGCTTTTCCACCGCTGCATGCGCGATCAAATGCTCCGCCAGCTTCGGGTGGTTCGGCGGCGGGGAATCGTCCTTCAGTTCTGCGGCGCTGCGGCGTGCCATAATGTCTGCCTATTGTTACCGCCGACATTATAAGATTCTTATTCCCGCGTGAATGGGAATAATGAAAGCTCTTTAGCCTCTCCGCTCAATTGCTTCCAACACCGTCTGCCGCACTTCCTCCACCCCACGCGAAGCATCTATCACCGCGAAACGCTCGGGCTCGGCTTTGGCGAGCGCGAGGAAGCCTTCGCGCACGCGTTGATGGAAGGCCATATCCATATGCTCGAACCGCGTCTCTTCCCCCGCGCGGTTGCGCGCGCGCTTAAGGCCGATGGCCGGGTCGATGTCAAGCAACAGCGTGAGCGAGGGGGCAAGCGCGCCGAGCGTGAGGCGGTGCAGTTCGCGGATGTAATCCGCTCCCAGCCCCTTGCCGATACCCTGATAAACGATGGTCGAATCGAGGAAGCGATCGCAGAGGACGGTCTCGCCGCGCTCAAGCGCGGGCGTTATCACCCGCTCGGCATGCTCGACGCGCGCCGCCTGAAACAGCAGCGTCTCAGCGACGGGGTGCCATTTATCGACCGAGCCGGTGAGGAGCAGCGCGCGGATGGCGTCGGCCTGTGGGCAGCCGCCTGGCTCGCGCGTGAGAATGCATTTTCTCCCCTGCGCCGCGAAATGCTCACTAAGCAACTTCGCCTGCGTGCTTTTGCCGCTTCCCTCCCCGCCTTCCAGCGTGATGAAGAGGCCGGTCATTGGCCGGATGTGTAGTATTTAACCGTGCGCATCATGCGCGCGAAACCGTGCAGCTGGTCGACCGATTCGCCGGCGACGAGCGGCACTTTCTGCGGCGGCGCGCCTTGCGTCTCCACCGTGAGGTCCGCCACGTGATCACCCGCCTGCACCGGCGCGGGGATGGGCCCCTCGTAATTGAGCGTAAACCTGATTTTGTCGCGGCCCGTCTTAGGCAGGGTGAGGACGAGATCGTCCGCCGCCGTAAGCGCCACCTGCGGCTGCGCGCCGAACCAGACATCGGCCTTCTCTATGACGTCGCCTTTATGCAGCAGCGTGACATTGTCGAAATCGCGGAAGCCGAAATCGAGCAGATGCTCCGCTTCTTCCGCCCGCTCCTTCTCGCTGCCAAGGCCGTTCACGACGACGAGGATGCGCCTGCCGTCCTTATTTTTGGAAGACGCCACCATGCCGAAACCGCCCGCGTCGGTATGGCCGGTCTTAAGCCCGTCCACGCCCGAATCCTTGTAGAGCAGCAGGTTGCGGTTGCCCTGCTTGATGCCGTGATAGACGAAGTCTTTCTGCGAGAAGTAGTGATAATATTCGGGGAAATCGTGGATGATATGGTGCGCGAGGATGGAGAGATCGCGCGCACTCATCAGATGCTCGTCGTTCGGCAGGCCGGTCGCGTTGGCAAAATGGCTGTTGGACATGCCGAGCTTGCGCGCCATGTCGTTCATCTGGCCTGCGAAGGCGTCCTCGCTTCCGGCAAGCGCCTCGGCCACCACCACGCAGGCGTCGTTGCCGGACTGGATGATGATGCCTTCGAGCAAATCCTGCAGCGGAATGCGCGCGCCCAGCTCCACGAACGTCTTGGAGCCCTGCGTGCGCCAGGCTTTCTCGCTCACGGGCATCTCGTCGGTGAGCTTGAGGCTGCCCTCTTTCAGGCGCGAGAAGACGATATAGACCGTCATGAGCTTGCTCATGGAGGAAGGATGCATCTTCTCGTCCTCGTTCTTGCCGAAAAGCACGGTATTCGTGCCGTCGTCGAGCACGATGGCCTGCTTCGCCTCCGTCTCGATGGCGAGCGCTGGAGAAGCGGCGAGGAGAAGAAGAGCGATGAGAAAACGATATTTCATGAGGGACAACCTGCCTGTTTCTTTTCTGGCTTCTCTTGCGGCAAAAGGCCAGTGTTTTTTAAATCCGTATTTTTAAAAATGAAAGCGCAACAAGGCGAGCGCGAGCGCATCAGTTGCGGATGATCTTCGCGTCAGGGATACCGATGGACGCCAGTTTGCTCAACATTTTTTTAGCATCCCGCTGGGAACGATAGGGACCGACCATGACGCGGTAGTACCGCTGGCCGTTCATCATCACCTGCATGACCTGCGGCGTGCCGGAATTGCCTATCTGCCCGCTGAGCGAGACGGCTTTCTCCTCTACCGGGAAAGTGCCGGCCTGTATGAAGAAGCCATTGTTGGAAGGCGGCGTCAGCGCGGAATAGAAGTCCTGCGGCTCGTAAGACGCGGTGGGTTTGGCGGCCTTCGCCGTCGCGTGCGGCGCGGGCAGCGGCACCTGCGGCTCATCCACATTGTCGACGATGACGAACTCGTCGCCGTTCTGCACCATCGTCGTCCCCGGCGGCGGAACGGGCGGCGTCGGCTTCATCCCGCGCATGGGCGTGGCGTTCTCGGTGAACATCTTCGACTCGATGCGCAGATGCGGCCTTGTGTCTTCCTCCTCGCGGGCGCTCGCCGCCTCGGGGTTCACGGTCTGCACCTGCTCCATGGCGTACTGCGTGCCGTTCAGCATGTTCTGCACATATTCCTTGGTCTCGGCTTCCAGGAACTGGACGCGCACCCGGGCGGTGCCCGTGCGGATGACGCCGAGCTTCGCCGCCGAGCCTCGCGACAGATCGATGATGCGGTTATGCGCGAAGGGGCCGCGATCGTTGATTTTGATGAGCGCGCTCCTGCCGTTGCTGAGATTGGTCACACGCACGATAGAGGGCAAGGGCAGCGTCTTGTGCGCGGCGGTGAGCGCGTCCTGGTCGAAGGTTTCCCCGCTCGCCGTGCGCCCGCCGTGGAATCCGGGGCCGTACCAGGAGGCGACGCCTATCTCGTCGTAATGGGAATTGTATTTAGGCTCGTACCAGCGCCCGTATATCTGGTAGGGCTTGCCTATCTTGATGCCGGGATAGGGCGGTGGCGGCGACTTGCCGGAGCCGCATGCCGCGAGCAGGCCGATAAGCGTCAGACAAAGTATCGCGCGCGCGAATCTCATGTTTCCCCGACCGTTGTTTTACCGCGACGCGGCGTCGGCGTCCGCCAGAAGACCGATGGCGGTGGCGAAATAGGTCGAGTGATTCCAGTCCATGATCACATCGTAGTTGGATGTGACCAGATAGGCGTTCTCCGGTTTATTGTCCGGCATCACCAGCCTTGTATCCGCCAGCCGTTTGGGCAATTTTGCCCCATTATAAGCCCGAAGTCCAAGCTTTTGCCATGCTTTGATCGGCTGATAAGCCTTTGAATCTTCACAGATTGCGCTCACGCCGCCTTCGGGCAGGCGCACGCGCATGCCCCAGCCTTTATGCGGGTCCCAGCCTTTAGTGTGCAGGTAATTGGCCATGGAGGCGGCGGCATCGGCGTCGCTCGTCCAGATGTTTTTCCTGCCGTCCCCGTCGAAATCGACCGCGAAGGAGAGATAGCTCGATGGCATGAACTGCACCTGCCCCATTGCCCCGGCCCAGGAGCCGGTGAGGTTCGCGGCGTCCATATGCTCCTGCTGCAATATCGTCATTGCATCGAGCAACTGCTTGCGGAAGAACTGGCTGCGGCGGCCGTCATAGGCGAGCGTGGTGAGCGCCTGGACGATGGAATAGCTGCCCTGGTGCGCACCGAAGCGGCTTTCCACCTGCCATAATGCCAGCAATATGGGAATCGGCACATCGTAGGCCTTATGCACCTTGTCCAGCAGTTCGGCATGCGACTGCCACTGCGCATGCGCGGCGTCGATGCGCGCCGGCTTCAGGAAGCCGCTCACATACTCGTCGAAGCTCTTGGTCTGTTCAGGCTGGGTGTGATCCAGCTCCAGCACCTTGGGCGAAGGCTCCTTCACATGGGCGAAGGCGTTGTCGAGCACCTCCTGCGATACACCCTTGGACAGCGCCTCCTGCTTGAAATCCTCGACCCAGAGAGTGAAGGCCGAGAGCGTCTCCGGCTGCACCGGCGGCAATGGCTGGGGCTGAGCCGGAGCTGGCGGCGGCAGCTCGGTGAGTTTTTCCTGGGTATGGCCGCCGCAGGCCGCGAGCGCAAAGACGGCAAAGGCGCAACTGAGAGTGCGTAAACGGGAGTGCAATATCATGGCTATGTTTATTAATGACTTATGCTAGTTTGACAACCATTATGCGCAATCGCCTCCCCGAACTCCTGCCCCATAGTGGCGCGTTTATCACGGATATCGTCATCGAGCCGACGCTGAAAGACGCTGCGCACGCGCTGCTCGCGCGTATTGGCTTCGCGGGCAAAAAGCTGCTGCTCGTGAGCGATACCGCGACGCATGCGGCGCTGGGCGCGCGGCTGGCGGAGGAGCTTGCGGCGCTGGAGATGGCCACGCTAGTCTTCAAAGAGAGCCCGCATGCAGACGAGGCGGCGCTCAATCGCATCCGGATGCAGAATTTCGACGCACTCATCGCCGTGGGCGCGGGCACGATAAGCGATTTGTGCAAATACGCCTCACACCTGGCGGGCAAGCCTTACGCGGTCTTCCCAACCGCGCCGTCGATGAACGGCTATTGCTCGGCCAATGCCTCGATTATGCTCGCGGGCGTGAAAGAGACGAGGCTTGCACATCTGCCGGAGGGCATATTCTGCGACGTAAGTGTGCTCGCGGCGGCGCCAAACCGGCTTATCCAGAGCGGGCTGGGGGATTCCCTCTGCCGCCCGACGGCGCAGGCCGACTGGCTGCTCTCGCACCTGCTGCTGGAGACGGATTATTCGCCCCTGCCATTCGATCTGCTCATGCCATATGAAGCCGAGCTTTTCGCCCATGCCGACAAGCTTATTCGCGGCGATATTATGATCATCGCGCTTCTGCTTAAGACGCTGCTCGTCTCCGGTCTCGGCATGACGCTTTCGGGCGGCAGCTATCCGGCGAGCCAGGGCGAGCATCTCATCGCCCATACATTGGAAATGAAATACGGCGATACGCTGCCCGAGACTTATCACGGCGAGCAGATTGGCGTCACCACCCTCACCATGGCGAAGCTGCAGGAGGAGCGCCTGTCGCACCCGCTTACCCTGCCGCCTAAGCCGCACTGGGAAGAGTCGCTCGTCAGTTATTTCGGCAGCGCCAAGGGCCATGCGCTCGCCGCCACCAGCGGACGCAAATACGCACTCTATGACCGTTTCGATGCCATCGGTACGCGTCTTGCCGGGCAGGAGAAGGAATTCCGCGAGAGGATTAAGGCGGTCACGCGGCCCGAGGCGGAGCTGCGCGCGGTACTGGCAAAAGCGGACGCCAGAACCGAGCCTGCGCATCTGGGCATCAGCGAGCATGACTATGAAATAGCCGCCTCGCGCGCGCGCTTCATCCGCGACCGGTTTACATTCCTCGATATGTTATAAAAAATGCCTGAATTACGCCGTGATAGGCGTTTTCAAGATTTATCGGGGCCAAAACGCAAATTTACGCGCTTCAACGAGTCGTCGACCGCCTCCCTTATCTCACGAGCAATGGCCCCGCGCGTAAGGTCACTGTCCTTGCGCAGCGGAATGTCGTCCATAAATCCATTGAACATTAATTCCGAAGTGGATTTAGGCTCAGCGCCGCTCCTCTGCATCAGATAAACCTTCGTAGCGGCCTCGATGTTATTCAAGGTCTGAAGCTGGCGATCCTCCTTCGCCGACGGATCGAGCTCTGAAAGCACTTTCCGCGCCAGCTTACCGCTACGCTCAACGGAGAACTGGTAGGCTATATGAATATCCACAATTTCCTTTACGTTCTCTATGAGCTGCATGGTCAGGGCGCTGCCTTCGCCCGTTACCTTGCCAATGTCCAGCAGGCGCTTGCGAACTTCGGACTCATCCACCTCCATTCCCTTCGCAGTGCCACCGGTGCGGTGGAAAGCGTAAAAATTCGCCGCCGCCTCAAGCCGCGTCTGCAGCGAGCGACGTTGATCCTTGCTCACCTTATGCAAATGCTCGCCACCATTACCGCGCGAGCCCTTGAATTGTGCGTCCGGCCCAATCGATTCCCCCAATAGGTTGTCTATATCCTGCCTGATATCCGCCAGGACGTTTTTGCACAACTCATGGCGATCGCCGTCGTGTTTCTTTTCCAGAATAGGTTTTTTGAGCTCAAGGTAATTCGTCATCGGTGGTTCCATCATTAATGTGTTAAGTCGTGCATCAACTTACCGGAGAAGATACAGTAATTTAAGTTAAGATTGTGTTGCAGTTTATAACTTACTTAAACTATTGTAAAATCTATCTACTCTGGTGAAATCGCTTGGCGTCGGGATCTTTCCATAACCCTTTCGGATGGAAATGCTTGCCGTGCATGACCACATGCACCCCCGCCGTCCAGTCCGCCCCGTCTTCAATCGCCACACGCAGATTACGGTAAGCGTCGCTGCGCTTGCCGTGCGTGAGCGGCGTCATGGAGCCGGTAACGATAACCGTCTTATCCGTGCCCTCGAGCAGCTTTTCGAGCCGCCGGCTATGCTGCGGCATCCGATCGGTGCCATGGGTCACAACGATATGCCTGGCACGCCGCGCTTCGATGAATTCGGCCAACTGTTCGGCGTCCGATTTTTTAAAATCCTTGCTGTCTTTCATGAGCCATTGCAGGAAACGGCAATTTTTTGCCAGCCCAAGTTCCTCTACCGCGTCGGGCACGATACTGTGCTCGAGCAGCTTCACGTTACGCGGCGTCTTCTTGTAGGGCTCGGCGTCGATGGTGCCGCCCGTCATGATGACGAGGCAATCTTTCATTGGCCGCGGCCCTTATACGGAGCGACGCCCGTATCCGGCACGGTAACGCCCTCCGGGAACGTGCCCTGTTCAAAAAATACGTCGATAGGAATGCCGCCGCGCGGATACCAGTAACCGCAGATGCGCAGCCATCGGGGCTTGGCTTCTTTAATGAGGCGCTTGGCGATGCCCACCGTGCAGTCCTCATGAAACGCGCCGTGATCGCGGAAAGAAGCAAGATACAACTTAAGCGCTTTGCTCTCGATGAGCAGTTTATCCGGGACGTAGTCGATGACCAGATGCGCGAAATCCGGCTGGCCGGTGATGGGGCAAAGCGAGGTGAATTCCGGGCAGGTGAAACGCACCGCATAATCCACGTCCGCATGCGGATTCTTCACCGTCTCGATGATCGCTTCCTCGGGCGTTGCGAAGCCCGCGATTTTCTTGCCCAGCAGTTTCAGTTTTTTGGCCATGGGTTCCTTCCCTTTATCATTCCCGCGCCGGGTCCTGCATCCCGTTTTCCTCGAAACCGCGCGCGCGCAGCAGGCAACTGTCGCATGTACCACAGGCCTTGCCGCCGGGCAAAGGATCGTAGCAGCTTTCGGTGAGCGCGTAATCCACACCCAGCGCCAGCCCCTCGCGGATAATGTCGGCCTTGGACATCTCCATGAGCGGCGCATGGATGGTGATGCGGCGCTTCGCCTCCACGCCATAGGCCGTAGCCAGATTGGCGGTCGCCTCGAAAGCGCGGATGAATTCCGGGCGGCAGTCGGGATAGCCGCTGTAATCCACGGCGTTCACGCCGATGAAAATGTCATAGGCCTTCAGCACCTCCGCCCAGGCAAGCGCAAAAGAGAGGAAAATCGTGTTGCGCGCGGGCACGTAAGTGATGGGGATGCCCGCATCCATCGCCTCGACCGAATCATGCTTGGGCACGGCGATATCGTCGGTGAGGGCCGAGCCGCCGAACAGGCGCAGATCGATGTCGGCGATTTTATGCTCTTTCGCGCCGAGCGCTTTGGCAATATGCGAGGCGGCCTTTAGCTCGATCGCGTGGCGCTGGCCGTATCGGAAGGAAAGCGCATAGACCTCGAACCCCCGCGCGCGCGCCATGGCAAGGACGGTCGCGGAATCGAGCCCGCCGGAGAGCAATAATACGGCCTTCTTTACGGTCATCGGGGCTGTAGTACACGGTTTGCGCCATGCAAGCAATTGATTCTTGCTACAATTCTTTGTAATAGAATCTTCATTTGCCTTGCCTCGCGATTTCTTAATAATACCATCCATATAGTTATTTAAGGAGTTCCCATGCCCAAGTCTTTAGCCATTCCCCATGAACGTATCGCCGAATTTGAGCGCAATGCCACCGCGATAGGCGCTGCGCAATTGAAGAATCAGCCGGAGTTGCCCGAACCTTATCGGCACGCCATCGCCGACCGGCAGAGCGATCTGGCGATTGAAGTAGCGGGGCTCAAGGGTGATTTGCCGAAAATCATGGATACCGCCCTGAACGGCGCACACCATGACGCGCTGGTCAGAACTTATAAGGAATTCCTGCCTGCGCAGGGTGCGGGACAAAAAGCGCATGATTACGCCAGGGAATATACCCGCGCCGTGGTCAATACTGTTCCCAATTTCGCCGAGGCGCAGCTATCCGCCAAAGGCGACCGCAGCGTAACAGGTTAGGCCATTATTTCCCCGGCGGCGGGCCGAGCGCGTCGCGCAGTTGCTCCGGTGTGACGCCGAGCGTCCTTGCCGCGCCTTGAATATCCGGCGGCGGGGGGCCAAGCGCATCCTGCAGCTCTTCCTCGGTGATACCCAGCTTCTGCGCGGCCAGGCGCAGATCCGGCGGGCGGTGGCCCGGCGGCATCTCGCGGCGCGGCCCATTCATGACCTGCGGGCGCGCGGGGGCGATGCCGGTGGATGACGGCGTGCCGCGATAGCAGCCAAGCGAATAGGGAAACTCATTATTCAGCACGTAATGATAGACGGTCTTTACACCGCCCTTGCCGTCCGGCACCGCGCCCATCGCGCCGTGGCATTCGTCCAGCTCGGCGTTAGTGACCATATGCCCGCCGCTGCCGCGCGGGCCGTAAATGCCGAACCCGTCGAGCGCATAACCCAAGAGCGGCGAAGGCTGATCTTTCGCGCCACTGTCGAAGCAGGGCGAATAATGGTGGTAATGGTACATGCCTTCCTGCTGCGGATGGCCTTCGCAGGAATCGAAAATCTCCGTCGCCACCGCGTCGCGATTGTCGGCGTCGAGCGCGCTGAACAGCGCCGCGCCAGAGAGCATGATGCCGATGGGCCCCTTGCTCAGGCAGGAGGGCGAAGCGGCAGCTTGCGGATTCTTCGGCAGGGTGAAGCTTAAATTCTGCGGGCGAATACTGTTGGGGTTACGGTCGTAGCGCGCGGCTGCCGCATCCCGCACCGGGAAGCTGCCGGTCGCATGATGCGGCAGGCCGTTACCCGCAACGATGCCCTCGTCGAAGCTGAACACGCTGTCCCAATGCACCTCGCCGGGCACGCTAGGCTTTTTGCTTAAATCGATGACGCCCGCCGTGACCCACGGGCGGAGGATGGGTACGGCCATCGCCGCCGCGTCGCAGGAGAAAATGCGATCGCGCGCGGGCACGGCGAGCGAGCGCTCGTCCAGCGCGGCCACGGCCTTAGGCGCGTAGTCTTCCGCATGCGCGAACGCCAGCGCGGGGAAGAGAAGCATGAAGAGGGTGAGAAAGGCGCGCATCATTCCATGCCCAGTATCTTATGCAATTGCAGCGACAGGCGGTAATTGTGGCGCAGCGCCAGCTCAGCGGCAAGCCTGTGGTTGGCGGCGTTGGCGGCCTCGTCATATGCGTCCATGGGCTGCACGTAAACCGGCCTGTCCCCCTGCCCCACATCCGCCACGCCGCCATAGCCGGGCTCGGTGGCGGAGACGATGAACTTGAAAGCGTTCACCCGCGCGAGCAAATCCGGCCTGATTGGGAAATAGCCACTGCCCGAGTTCTTGGGTGAGCAAACTATCTCGACCGCTTCCGGCAACTCACGCCAGAGCGTACCGTTCGTCTCAATCTGCACCTTAAACCCCGCCGCGATGAGCGCTTCGCAAAGCGGGCTAATGGGCTGGCGCAGCGGCTCGCCGCCGGTGATGACGATGAGGGTGATGGGGCTGTCATTGGATTTGGCCAGTTGCTTCACAGAAGTCATAATCGCTTCTAAACTTATCGTCTTAAAACTCTCGAACTCCGTGTCGCAGAAGGCGCAGGCGAGATTGCAGCCGCCGAGGCGCACGAACACGGCGGGCACGCCCGCATAAGGCCCTTCGCCCTGAATGGTCGCGAAGATATGCTGCACCTGAAGCGTGCTGCCGTCGCCCTTCTCGGGCGGGCGTATGGGATTGGTTCCGTGCATGATTAATCGTAGACTTTATCGCGCTTGCCGACGCGAATCACAAAAATAACAAGCCGATGATCTTCGAGCTTGCACAGAATACGGTATTTATCCACACGATAGCGCCAGAGACCAAATTTATTCCCCCGAAGCGGCTTGCCGCGCAAGCGCGGATTCGCCATCTCCGCGAGCCGCTGAAGGTAAGATATCACATCGCGCTGCGCCGCTGTTCCCAGAGTCTTAAAATCTTTCCTGGCTTCAGGATCGAACTCAATCTTCCAGATCATGCTCGCGCTTTATCTCTTCAAAGGAAAAGCGTTTTTTAGGGTCATCCTTCGCGAGCCGCTCCAAGGCGATGCGGTAATCCTCCTCGTCTTCCATCGCTTCCTCGATAAAACGTTCCAATGCTTTGCGGATGATATAGCTCTTGGGCCGTTCCATCTTTTGCGCCAACGCGGCAATCTGCTTTGCCAAGCTGTTTGGGGCTTTAAAGGTAAAAGTGCTATCCATAAATACTCGGTATTACTTAGTAATATGAAGTATTATAATATAGGCGTAGTGGATTGCAAGTGCCATCCCATAGGGACTTCGAGGCATAATTCCCGCTGGCGCGAGAACCTTAAAGTCTGCGACTCATTGATATAACAACAATTTCTGTAGATAACTATTTCTGTTCGTGAACCAGCCCATAAAGCGTATCGATGCAATTATTACAAATAGCTATGCCATTTTCAAATTTAACAAGCTGCTTTATTCCCGCAAATCCCGGTGTAACATTGTTACAGAGATAGCAGCTATGATGTTTCAAATAATCTTTTACCTGCCTGATTGTCGCTTTCGGTTTAACCCATACAGCAGAAATACCGGGGTACATGCGTTCGGCCCGGCGTTTCGAGGCTTCTATGGACGCATAAGGTGATGCGCCGATAGCGTCCCATTTTACATCACAATAGTATAGCCAGGCTTCGTTATCATCCCTTTCGCAAATGGCCACGCCCGGCACTTTTTTCAGTTCCTTGCCGCCCACGAACATAAGCGCACAACCGGAATAGCGAATGGTTTTCGGCAGGATCGCGTAATAAAGCACCCGCATGCCGTCGATTGCAGGCGGCGGCTCTTTCATCGGCTTTTGCATAGGGATTACCCTTGTCATCCGCTCTTATTCCATATTAAACCTTCATTGTCATAGCCAATAGACAGGAATATGCCCAAAAAACAAGATCCGAAATCGTGGAAACTCGCGACCAAACTGGTGCGCGGCGGCACGCTGCGCAGCAATTTCGGCGAGACGTCGGAAGCGATTTTCATGAATTCCGGCTTCTGCTACGACTCTGCCGAGACGGCGGAAAGCCGCTTCAACGGCTCGCAACCGGGCTTCGTCTATTCGCGTTATTCCAACCCGACGCTGGCGATGCTCGAAAGCCGCCTGGCGCTCATGGAAGGCGCGGAGCGCTGCACCGTCATGGCGAGCGGCATGGCCGCCGTCTTCGCCGCGCTCATGTGTCAGGTGAAAGCGGGCGATCACGTGCTGGCGAGCCGTGTGCTGTTCGGCTCCTGCTGGCATATCGTCACGCAGATTCTGCCGCGCTTCGGCATCGAATACACGCTCGTGGACGGGGGCGACGCGAAGGCCTGGGAAAAAGCCTTCCGCAAAAACACTACCGCCGTCTTCATCGAGACGCCCGCCAACCCGACGCTGGAACTCGTGGACATCGCGCTGGTGGCGAAGCTCTGCAAGAAGCAGGGGGCATGCCTCATCGTCGATAACGTCTTTTCGACGCCGCTGCTGCAAAGCCCGCTGGCACTCGGCGCGGACCTCGTCGTCTATTCCACGACCAAGCATATCGACGGGCACGGGCGGACGCTGGGCGGCGCGGTGCTGGGCAAGGCGAAGTTCATCGACGAGGTGCTGCTGCCCTTCCACCGCCATACCGGCCCGGCGATGAGCCCGTTCAACGCCTGGGTGCTGCTGAAAGGACTTGAATCCCTGCCCCTGCGCGTCGAGCGGCATTGCAGCAACGCGCAGGCAATCGCCGAATATCTGGACGGCCACCCGAAAATCGCGCGCGTGCATTACCCGGGCCTCAAAAGCTTCCCGCAGCATGCGCTCGCGAAAAAGCAGATGGGCGGCGGCGGGCCGATGATCGCATTCGAGGTGAAAGGCGGCAAAAAGGAAGCCTTCCGCTTTATGAACAAACTTGCCACCATCGATATCTCGAACAATCTGGGTGATGCCAAAAGCCTCATCACCCACCCGGCCTCCTCGACGCATGCCAATATTGACGCCAAGGAACGCGTAAAGCTCGGCATCGGCGAATCGCTGCTCAGGCTGTCCGTCGGCATCGAGGATGCGGGAGACCTGCTTGCCGATATAAAACAGGCGCTTGGATGAAATATGTCGCCCCGGCGAAAGCCGGGGCTTTATCTAATACTTTGAGATCCTGGGCTGCGCCGGGAAGACGTGTGCCCAAATTCTTTACTTCTTTTTAGGAAAAACGTGTAAAATATGCAGCCTATGGAACGCATCCACGATTATTACGACCGCGCGACGATCTATCTCGGCAACCTCTTTTCCAACCCCATGCGCAGCTGGGACAGCCTGGAATGGTTTGTCGTCTGCCTGTTGCTCTTCATCTCGCTCGCCATGATGTTCCCCGGTAAGCGCGGCCAGCCGCATTTCCGCAAGGACATGGTCTCCGACGGCATGTACTGGTTCCTGGGGGGCTATATCTATGGGCCCGTATTCATGATTATCGCGGGCATGATGCTGACCTTCGGCGCTTTCCGCGCGGTCCACGAGCATTCGCCCTTCGCAGCGCTGCCGCTTATCGTGCAGGCCCTCCTGATGCTGCTCATCTCCGATTTCTTCCAATACTGGATTCACCGCGGCTTTCACAAAAGCGAGGCTTTCTGGAAATTCCACGCCATCCACCATTCCTCGAAGCATGTGGACTGGCTCTCCTCGGCGCGGTTTCATCCCGTGAACATTATCCTCTATTCGACCGTGGTGAACGCTTTCGTAGCCATCCTCGGCTTCAGCATGGACGCGGTCTATATCCTCGTGCCGTTCAACGCGCTCTATTCGCCGCTCGTGCACGCCAATCTCAAATGGAATTACGGGCCGTTCAAATACCTGCTCGCAAGCCCGGTCTTCCACCGCTGGCACCATACTCACACCGACGAGGGCGGCGACAAGAACTTCGCGCCCACCTTTCCCTTCATCGACCTGATGTTCGGCACCTTCTACATGCCCAAGGGCGTGCAGCCGGAGAACTTCGGCACCCCGCATGATCCCATCACGGGCAATATTGTCCAGCAGCTCATCTACCCCTTCCTGACCACGAGGAAGCCGGCGCTTCAGGAACCCGTCACGGTCGAGGAAAAGGTCAATAATTCAGTCGCCTGACCTTGAACATCTTAACATAATCTTAATATTCCATTAGATCATTCTGCTGTAAATTGCTACGGAACCAACCATTGATCGGAAAAAAAATGCCTGCGCCAACTCCCCCAAATCCGGAAGCCGCTCCCGAAAAAGATCTTTTCTCCAGAATGGACGCGTTTCGTGAAAAATGGCGGCCCGCTATGGAGAAAGCGATGCACGCCCTCGACCTCGCTTTCGTTGACGATAAAGAAGAATATGCGCTGCCCTCCAACGGTGCGGAACTGCGCCTGCTCTGGGAAGCACTCAGCTCCCGCAAGCCGTCGGCATCAGAGGCGCTTTATAAGCTTAACCTTGATGGAGAAAAATGCACTTCGCCCTATAATAAATTCCTTAAAGAGATGGAAAAAGGCGGGTTGAATGAGCTTCGTGAACAGGCGCAAATGGATTTTTATACGGGAAAAGACAATCCCGAATATTTAAAAAGCAGCCCGTTTGTGCAAGGGTATATTTCACTAATGAAAATAATAAAGGATCAGGATTTTCAGGCCGGTGGTGAACTGAAGCAGATCGCAGAAATGAACGCCGGCTATCGCCGGATGCTGGATGGCAATAAACATGATCTCCCCGCTACTATAGCCAGCGATGAACGGAAAAAAATCAGAGCTCTTAAAAACGAACGGTCTGATATTGATACCATGCGCATGAAGACAGGCCCAAACCAGCATTCCTTCGACGCTTATGTGAATGCGGCCCTGAAACCAGAACGCGGCCCTGATTCGCAGGCAATACAATAAGTATATAAATTTCCTTATTAAATTATGGTCGATATCGAGCAAACTGAACAGCAAGCGTGACCATCATGGAGTTTTCCGAATCGCTTGAAAATACAGATTTGCCAAGGGTCAACTCGTATGCGGGTATATGCGGGTATGATCCTCAAAAATTCTGAAATCAAAAGTGTGGTGTTTAACCTGCAAAACCTACGATCCAGGGACGATATTGGCGGTGAGGCTTTCGGGGCCATTTTAAATGGCTATAATGCCGCCAGACGAAGCCACGGTTGTGGCACGCTCGGCACAAGGAAGAGTCACGACTGCGAGTAGCGGGAAAAAGGTGAGGGTCACCTCAGATAGGGATTTTGAAAGATAGGGATTTTGAAACCTTTCTTCCTAGGAGTTGCCCAGTGCCTCTGAGACACCTGGTTTAATTCGTTTTCTCCTTGCATTTCCATATAGTATAGGCTAATAACCCCGCTCCCTGGCAATTCCGCCTGGGAAATCCACACACGGGGCTGGCCGGGTTTTCCCGTCCATCCGGTGCATGAATGCATGTACATACCCCGTGGAGGTTCAACCGGAAAAGGAGTTTTATCATGGCGTTACCTCAATTCTCGATGCGCGAGCTTATCGAAGCCGGCGTGCATTTCGGACATAAGACCAAGCGTTGGAACCCCCGCATGTCGCCGTATCTCTACGGCGTGCGCAACGGCCTGCACATCATCGATTTGCAGCAGACCGTTCCGCTGCTCCACCGCGCCCTCGTCGCCGTGCGCGAAGTGGTGACCGGCAACGGCCGCGTGCTCTTCGTGGGCACCAAGCGCCAGGCCGCCGACCCGGTGGCGGAAGCCGCCAAGCGCTGCGGCCAGTATTATATCAACCAGCGCTGGCTGGGCGGCATGCTCACCAACTGGAACACCATCCAGGCCTCCATCAAGCGCCTGCGCAAGCTGGAAGAGCTGCTGGGGCAGGGCGACGGCGCCGGCCTCACCAAGAAGGAGCTGCTCACCCTCACGCGCGATCGCGAGAAACTGGAGAAGTCCCTGGGTGGCATCAAGGCCATGGGCGGCCTGCCGGACCTCATCTTCATCATCGACACGAACAAGGAAGACTTGGCCGTGCTCGAAGCGCGCCGCCTCAACATCCCGGTGGTGGGCATCCTCGACAGCAACTCCTCGCCCGACGGCATCACCTACCCCGTTCCCGGCAATGACGACGCCACCCGCGCCATCAAGCTCTACTGCCAGCTCGTGGCCGACGCCGCCATCGACGGCCTGCAGGAAAGCCTCTCCAAGTCCGGCGCGGATATGGGCGCCTCGGCGGAAGTGCCGTTCGCGCGCGGCTCCAAGAACGAGGACAAACAGCTCGAAGCCGCCAAGGCCGAGAAGGAAGAAGGCGAAAAAGGCAAGCAGCAGCATCGCGGCAAGAAGCACGACAAGCAGGAGAAGAAAGCGCCTGTCGTCGTGAAAAAGCTCGCAAAGGCCATGGAAGGCGACGAGAAGCCGGAAGCGGAAGCGACCGGCGAAGCCGAAGGCAAGGACGAAGCCGCGGCCGCAGAGGACGCCTCCAAGAAGCAGGCCAAGAAGCCCGCCAAGGCCAAGAAAGCCTCTTAAAAAGGTCATTAGTTTTTGGGTTATGGGGTATTGGCTTTCGCAAGCCGCTACCCCATATACCCATAACGAACGCCCTTAAAACCCATAACGTTTACCGACAAGGATAAAACCAATGACCGAAGTCTCCGCATCGACCATCAAGGAACTGCGTGAAATGACCGGCGCGGGCATGATGGATTGCAAGAAGGCCCTGGCCGAAACCAAGGGCAGCATGCAGGAAGCCATCGACTGGCTGCGCAAGAAGGGCCTCGCCGCCGCCGCCAAGAAATCCGGCCGCGTCGCCGCCGAAGGCCTCGTCGCCGTCGCCGGTTCCGGCACGATGGGCGCCATGATTGAACTCAACGCCGAGACCGACTTCGTCGCGCGCAACGACCAGTTCCAGGCGCTCGCGCGCAAGCTCGCCGAGCTGGCGCTGGAGCATGGCGAGAACGTCGAAACGCTTAAAAACACCAAGGACGCTTCCGGCCAGACCACGACCGAGATGGTCGCGCAGCTCGTGGGCACCATCGGCGAAAATATGAGCCTGCGCCGCAGCGCCCGCCTGAAAGTGAGCAAGGGCGTCGTCGCAAGCTATATCCACAGCGCGGTCGCTCCGGGCCTGGGCAAAATCGGCGTGCTTGTCGCGCTCGAATCCGAAGGCGACAAGGCGAAGCTCGAAGCGCTGGGCAGGCAGATCGCCATGCACGTGGCCGCCGCCAAGCCGGAGGCGCTGCACGTCCATGAAGTGGACCCCGAAAGGCTCACGCGCGAGCGCACGGTGCTCAAAGAGCAGGCCATGGCCTCGGGCAAGCCTGCCGACATCGCCGAGAAGATGGTCGAGGGCCGCATCCGTAAATATTACGAGGAAGTGGTGCTGCACGAGCAGATCTACGTGATGGACAACAAGACCAAGATCTCGCAGGTGCTGGCCGACTTCGCCAAGGAAATCGGCGCGCCGGTGAAGCTCGCAGGCTTCGCCCACTTCAAGCTCGGCGAAGGCGTCGAGAAGCAGGAAACCGACTTCGCGGCGGAAGTGAAAGCCGCGGCGGGCGCTTAAAGCGTCTTATTTGAGAATGAAAAGGGCCGGTGCAAACCGGCCCTTTTTTGTTGTTGGAAATACGTCATCCTGACGACGCGGCAATATTTTTCCCATACCCATTCGTCATTCCCTGAATTTGCGCAGCAAATTCTAAGGGAAGGCATGAGGCCCCGGCCTTCGCCGGGGCGATGTATCGCATATGGGCAGCATCTATGCCCCGCAGGCTTGCTTTCCCGACCCCGACCCATTACTACTGCCACTTACAATGGAATCCCTTCGCTGGCTGTTTGTCAAAGTCCGTAATGTGCCGCGCTATGCGCTGGCGCTGCTTCTCGTGCTGTTTGTTTTCCTGGCGGTGTTTTATTACCCCATCGGCATGCTCGCCATGAACCGCATCGACGACGACCGGCATTTCGCCGCGTCCCCGGAGTTCGACATTGCCGGCGGCAGCCACGCCGTCGCCATTACCGAGGCGCTTATCGTGCGCGAGGTGAAAAGCCACCACTGGGTGCCGAACGATCCGTTCTTCTACCCCTCCTCGATGCTCATCCGCATGCCCGCCTTCCAGCGCGGCATCGTGGCAAGCCTCTCGCGCTTTGCCGTGGAACTCTCCGACCAGATAGGCCGCGCGCGCGGCTCCAGCCAGATAGACCCCGATCTGGAAAAGGCGGCGGGACTGCTCAAATATTCGCCGAACGTCTGGATTTTCGACATCTCGACCTCGCTTCTGCCCACCACCCCGTCGGAGACGCAATATCTCGCGGCGGCGGAGCTTCTGAGGAAATACAACGAGCGTCTCGCCAAGGGCCAGGCGACCTTCGACCGCCGTTCGGACAATCTGATGGAAGCGCTCGAACGCATATCGACCGATATGGGCTCTTCCTCCGCCGTGCTCGACACCCATATCCGCGACTACAGCCATAAGCTGCTTGACCACGACGCCGCGAAGCAGTTCTATTTCATTAAAGGCCGCATGTATGCCGACTACCTGCTGCTGCGCGAGCTGAAGCGCGATTTCCCCGATATCATCAAGGAAAAAAATTTAGGCGACGCCTGGGACAGCGTGCTTGTGAGCCTGGCGGAAGGCGCGGAACTCGGCCATTTCTTCGTCTTCAACGCCGACCCGGATGACCAGTTCCTGCCCAATCACCTGGCGGTGCAGGGGTTTTACCTGCTCCGCGCCCGCACCCAGCTCCGCGAAGTCACAAATATTTTGCTGAAATGAGTCGGGTTATTCGTTATTAGTTTAAGTCGCAGGCTACCTTAACCCCCAAGAATTGCACGCAGTCATGAAACCCGCTTCAAGACCCACGGCCAAACCGCTCTTCCGCAAGGTGCTCATCAAAATCTCCGGCGAAGCGCTGATGGGCAAGCAGCCTTATGGCCACGATCAGGCGCTCCTGGAACGCATCTGCCGCGAGATTAAGGACGTCATCGCCATGGGCGTGCAGGTCTGCCTCGTGGTGGGCGCGGGCAACATCTACCGCGGCATGTCCGGCGCCGAGCACGGCATGGAGCGCGCCAGCGCCGATTACATGGGCATGCTTGCCACCGTGCTGAATGCGCTCGCGCTGCAGAACACGCTGGAGAAGATGGAGGTGGAGACACGCGTGCTTTCCGCGATCCAGATGATGGAGATCTGCGAGCCTTACATCCGCCGCCGCGCGCTGCGCCATATGGAGCATGGCCGCGTCGTCATCTTCGCCGCCGGCACCGGCAACCCCTTCTTCACCACCGACACCACCGCCGCGCTGCGCGCCGCCGAGATGGGCTGCGACGCAATTCTCAAAGGCACGCAGGTGGACGGCGTCTATTCCGCCGACCCCAAGAAGGACAAGAGCGCCACGCGCTACGACACGCTCACCTACAGCCAGGTGCTGAAAAACGACCTGAAGGTCATGGACGCCTCCGCCATCGCGCTAGCGCGCGAGAACGACATCCCCATCATCGTCTTTTCCATCCACACGCCCGGCGAGTCGGCGCGCGTGGTCTGCGGCGAGGGACGCTTCACCATCATCAAAAACAGATAGAAGGATCGATTATGAGCGACAACGACATCAACGGACTGAAGAAACGCATGGAAGGCGCGATGAAGACGCTGGCGCATGAATTTTCCGGCCTGCGCACGGGCCGCGCCTCGGCCAACCTGCTCGACTCCGTGCAGGTGGAAGCCTACGGCAGCATGATGCCGCTCAACCAGGTGGCCAACGTCAACGTGCCCGAGCCGCGCCTGCTCACCGTGCAGGTCTGGGACAAGACCATGGTGAAAGCCGTCGAGAAGGCAATCACCGCAGCCAACCTGGGCCTGAACCCCGCCGCCGACGGCCAGCTCGTGCGTGTGCCCATTCCTGAACTCTCGCAGGAACGCCGCACCGAGCTTACTAAAATCGCAGGCAAATACGCCGAGAGCGCCAAGGTCGCCGTGCGCAACATCCGCCGCGACGGCATGGATCATTACAAGAAGCTCGAGAAGGACGGCAAAGCGTCCAAGGACGAGCATCACCAGAAATCCGACGAGATCCAGAAGCTGACCGACGAGTTCATCAAGAAGATCGACGATGTGCTCGCGGCGAAGGAAAAGGAAATCCTGCCCTCGTGACATATCGTTCATGAAACGCGCCGCCAAAATCGCGCCCGAGCCGCTGCCGGGAAAGATGCCGGTCCATATCGCCATGATAATGGACGGCAACGGCCGCTGGGCCAAGGCGCGCGGGCTGCCGCGCGCGCTCGGCCACAAGAAGGGCTCGGAGGCGCTGCGCGGCATACTCGAAGGCTGCCGGCAGATGGGCCTGCGCTACCTCACCATTTACGCTTTCTCAGCGGAGAACTGGAAGCGCCCGGCGGTGGAAATCACCGACCTCATGGAGCTGCTGCGCCATTATCTCGACCATGAGATTGCGACGCTGCACAAGAACGGCATCCGCCTGCGCGTCATCGGCGATACCGGCAAGCTCTCGCCCGACTTGCGCAACCAGATAGCTGAGGCCGAAACGCTCACGCGCAGCAACGAATCCTTCAACCTCACCGTCGCGCTCAGCTACGGCGCGCGGCAGGAATTGCTGCGGGCGGTGCGCGAGCTTGCATCGGGGCTCGAATCCGGCGCGCTTCATGCCGACGCTATCGACGAGGCGGCGCTTTCCGCGCTGCTTTACACGCGCGAATTGCCGGACCCCGACCTGCTCATCCGCACCGGCGGCGAGCATCGGCTCAGCAATTTCCTGCTCTGGCAGTCGGCCTATACCGAGCTTTATTTCACCCCCACCCTCTGGCCCGATTTCACCGTGGAGCATCTGCGCGAGGCCATCACCGAATATGCAAGCCGTGAGCGCCGCTATGGAACCACTGGAGAATAGCTTCGACGCGCCGCAGAACGCACCGCCGGAACTCGCGCCGCGCTGGAACGGACTTTCCACGCGCGTAGTCTCGGCGCTGACACTGGGGCTCATCGCCGCTTTCTGCCTCTGGCGCGGCGGCTTCGCCTTCATGGTTTTCGTCATGCTCGCCGCCCTCGTCATGAAAAAGGAATGGGACGGGCTCATCGCCGCCGCTTCCATCACCGCGCGCGCCTTCGGCTATGCCTACGTCATCCTGCCCTGCGCCATGCTCTTGTGGCTGCGCGCCGTGCCGGATACGGGCTTGAGCGCCACCGTCGCGCTGGTGCTGATGATCTCGGCGACCGACATCGGCGCATACTTTGTTGGCAAGCGCTTCGGCCGCCACAAGCTCGCCCCCACCATCAGCCCCGGCAAGACCTGGGAAGGCCTGGGCGGCGGCATGGCGGCCTGCATCGTCACGGCGCTGCTACTCTCCACCTCTATTCCCGTCGCGCACGGCTTTATCGGCCGCGTGCTGCTGGGAGTCTGCATCGCCGCCTTGTCGCAGGCGGGCGATCTGTTCGAGTCGCATATGAAGCGCCGCGCCGGCGTGAAGGATTCGGGCACGCTCCTGCCCGGCCATGGCGGCCTGCTCGACCGGCTGGACGGCTACATGTTCACGACGCCCGTCTATGCCTTTCTCATCCATCTCGCGCTGCAAGCGCCGCCGCAATAAATAATATGCCGCCCCTGCCCTCCAGCAAAACGCAGCCCAGAAGCGTCACCGTGCTCGGTTCCACCGGCTCCATCGGCAAGAACGCCGTGAAGCTCCTGGAGCTGCACCGCGACCGTTTCCGCGTCGAGGCGCTCACCGCCTACAGCAACGCCGGGCTGCTCGCCGCGCAGGCCATCAGTTTGAACGCGCGCCGCGCCGTCATCGGCGACGAGGCGCATTACCTGGCGCTGAAATCCGCCCTTTCCGGCACGAATATAGAAGTCCATGCGGGCGCGGAAGCCATTGTCGAGGCCGCGCGACTGCCCGCCCATACTGTCATCGCGGGCGTGGTCGGCGCCGCCGGGCTTATGCCCACGCTTGCCGCCATCCAGCGCGGCGCGACCGTGGCGCTCGCCAACAAGGAATGCCTCGTCTGCGCCGGCGCCCTGATGATGGAAGAGGTGCAGAAACGCGGCGCGACGCTCATCCCGGTCGATTCCGAGCATAACGCCATCTTCCAGGTCTTCGACTTCGATCGGCCCGAGACGGTCGACAAGATTATCGTCACCGCTTCCGGCGGGCCGTTCCGCACGTTCACGCAGGAGCAGATGCAGAGCGTGACGCCGGAGCAGGCCGTGCGCCACCCCAACTGGGACATGGGCGCGAAAATCTCGGTCGATTCGGCGACGATGATGAACAAGGGACTTGAAATCATCGAGGCCTTCCACCTTTTCCCGGTGCGCGAGGAGCAGATTGAGGTGCTGGTCCACCCCGAATCCATCATCCACAGCATGGTCTCCTATATCGACGGGTCGGTACTGGCGCAGATGGGCGCGCCCGACATGGGCACCCCTATCGCCTATGCGCTCGCCTGGCCCGCCCGCATCGAGAGCGCCTCCCGCAGGCTCGATTTCACGACGCTCAAGCGCCTGACCTTTGAAGCGCCTGATCCGGAACGATTTCCGGCCCTTTCCCTGGCGCGCGCGGCACTTAAGGCGGGAGGCAATGCTTCCGCCGTCCTCAACGCCGCCAATGAGGTCGCGGTCGCCCGGTTTTTGCGAGGAGATATAGGGTTTTGCGACATCGTGAAAATCATTGAAAAAACGCTGGAACGCATGCCAAACAGTGCGTTACAGAGCCTTGAAGATGTGCTAGAGATAGACGGAGAGAGTAGAAGAATAGCGCAGGAGCTCCGGTAGCATGCAGTTTCTCATTTCGGCGATATCCTTTATCGTCATCATTTCCTTCATCGTCTTCATCCATGAGTTCGGCCATTACATCGTTGCCAAATGGGCGGGGGTGAAGATAACGACCTTCTCGCTCGGCTTCGGCAACGAGCTGTTCGGCTGGAACGACAAGTCCGGCACGCGCTGGAAAGTGTCGGCTCTGCCGCTCGGCGGCTACGTCAAGATGTACGGCGATGCGACCGAGGCGAGCACGCCCATGGAGGAGATCGCCGCTCTGCCGCAAGAAGAGAAACAGAAGACCTTCTATTACAAGCCGCTGCATAAGAAGGCCGCCATCGTAGTGGCCGGGCCGCTTTTCAACTTCATCCTCACCATCGTCATCATGACGATCTTCGCGCTCACCTCGGGCATCTCCTCGACCGAGCCTATCGTGGGCGAGGTCATGAAGGACACGCCCGCGCAGGCCGCCGGGCTTCAGCCGGGCGATCGCATCGAATCCATCAACGGCGAGAAGACGGTGCTGTTCAACGACATCTCGCGCCTCATCATCACCAATCTCGGCACGCCGGTGACGCTGAAGGTGAAGCGCGGCGGCGAGTTGCTCGCCATCACCCTCACGCCCAAGCAGATAACCGAGAAGGACGAGCTGGGGAATAATTTCACAAGGCCCCTCATCGGCATCATGAACAAGCAGATAAAGATGAAGGAAGTGGGGCTCGGCGGCGCGGTCGTCGCGGCCACGCGCGCGACCTATGACCTCTGCGCCATCACGCTCAACGTCATGGACCAGATAATCATGGGCGAGCGCAGCGCCAAGGAAGCCATCAAAGGCCCCTTCGGCATGGCCAAGCTCTCCGGCCAGGCGGCGGAAAAAGGCGTTAAAAGCGTCTTCTGGCTCATGGCGCTCATTTCGGCCAACCTCGGGCTCGTGAATCTTTTCCCCATCCCCGTGCTCGACGGCGGTCATCTCCTGTTCTACGCGATTGAAGGCGTGATGGGGCGTCCGCCCGGCAAGCGCTTCCAGGAATACGGCATGCGCGTGGGCATGGCCATCGTGACGATGCTCATGGCCTTCGCCATCCTGAACGACATCCGCAACTGGCTCGTCAGCCTGACCACCAACTGACGGGGGGCTTTGAAAGGCTGCGGCGGGCGTCCTATCGGCGCCGCCCGCGTGGTGCGTTTCTCACAGGAACGATTGAAATTTCCGTTATTATCGCTTGCGTTAAAAATAGTTTTCGCTCATGAATAGCAGCGGAAAAAACCTCTTTGCGTAAGGCTTTGATGCGGTTGGTACGTTTATTCAGCGCGGCGATGCTTCTGATTCTGTGCTTCAGCGCACCTTCCGCTTTCGCGCAAACTGGCGCAGCCGAGAGCCATTCCACGGCACAAGGCACAGGACACCGCATCATCCGCCATATCGAGATACGCGGCAACCAGCGCGTCGAGCCCTCGACCATCCTCACCTATCTGGGCCTTAAGGAAGGCCAGTCCGTCACCGCCGAGGACATCAACGCGGCGCTCAAGAACCTCTATTCCACCGGCTTCTTCGCCGACGCGCGCATCCTGCCCGGCGCGAGCAGCGGCAACCAGATAGACATCATCGTCCAGGTCGCCGAGAATCCCGTGGTCAACCGCCTCGCCTTCGAGGGCAACAAGGCGGTGGACGAAAAGGACCTGACCGGCGAGCTTGAGCTGAAGCCGCGCTCCGTCTATACGCGCACCAAGCTGCAGGCGGACGTGAAGCGCATCCTCGACATCTACCGCCGCGGCGGCCGCTACTCGGCGGTGGTCGACCCGAAAGTCATCAAGCTCGACCAGAACCGCATCGACCTGGTGTATGAGATCCAGGAAGGCCCCGTGGCCAAGGTCAGGAAAATCGCCTTCATCGGCAACGACAATTACGACAGCGACACGTTGCGCAAGACCATCCGCACGGAAGAGACGCGCTGGTATAAATTCCTGACCAGCGACGACAAGTATGATCCCGAGCGTCTGCAATACGACCAGGAATTGCTGCACCGCTTCTATACCTCCGAGGGCTTCGCCGACTTCCAGGTGAAATCCGCCATCGCGGAACTGTCGCCGGCGCGCGACGGGTTCTACATCACCTTCACGCTCGACGAGGGCAAGAAATACAAGTTTGGCCGCATCGCCATCCGCTCGGCGCTGCGCGGCGTGGACCCGAAGGAACTGCTGAAATACGTCACCACCAATAACGGCGACACCTATAATTCGAGCAAGATTGAAACCTCCATCGACGCGCTGACCAAGGAGCTGGGCAATCGCGGCTTCGCCTTCGTCGACATCGATCCGCGCGTGCAGCGCGACACGCAGATGCGCACTATCGGCCTCACCTACACCATCAAGGAAGGCCCGCGCGTTTATGTCCAGAAGATCAACATCAAGGGCAACGTGCGCACGCTGGACGAGGTCATCCGCCGCGAGATGCGCATCGCGGAGGGCGATCCCTACAGCACCTCCAAGATCGCGCGCTCCGAGCAGCGCCTGAACAATCTCGGCTTCTTCGAGAAGGTGAAGGTGACGAACGAGCCGGGCGACGAGCCGGACAAGACCGTCATCAATGTCGACGTGCAGGAGAAATCGACGGGTGAAATCTCGCTCGGCGGCGGCTTCTCGACCACCGACGGCCCGATCGCCGAAGCCGGCATCAAGGAGACCAACCTGCTCGGACGCGGCCAGGACCTGCGTTTTAGCGCTACCTTGTCGGGCATTCGCCAGTTGTACGACATCAGCTTCACCGAGCCCTATTTCCTCGACCGCGAGCTGTCGGCGGGCTTCGACCTGTTCCGCACCGAACTCTTGACCGACACGCAGATTCCCTACGACATGACCACGGACGGCGTGAAGGCGCGCCTGGGCTATGCGCTCAACGAGAAATGGTCGCAGACGCTGAACTACACGCTGAAAGAGACGACTATCGGCGATATTCAGACGGGCGCCTCGCAATTCATCGTCGAACAGGAAGGCACGACGACCGAATCCTCCGTGGGCCATACGATCGCCTATGAAAACCGCGACAATAAATTCAACCCGACGAGCGGCGAGTATTTCCGCCTGAGCCAGGACGTGGCGGGCTTAGGCGGCGACGCGCATTACCTGCGCACCGAAGTCCATGGCGGTTACTTCTATCCCGTCGCGCCCAAATGGACCCTGTCGCTCTCCGGCTCCGGCGGCTATATCTTCGGCTTCGATGAGAATGTGCGCATCGAAGACCGCTTCTTCTTAGGCGGCACCTCCTTCCGCGGCTTCGAGAATTACGGCCTTGGCCCCCATGACCGCTCCACCGGCGACGCGCTCGGCGGCAATATCTATTACGTCATCAGTCCTCAGCTCAACTTCCCGCTGGGCCTGCCCGACGACTTAGGCTTCTCCGGCGAGGCTTTTGTTGACGCCGGCAGCCTCTGGGATGTACAAGAATCGGGCGCGAATGTGGACGACAATACCTCGCTGCGCGTTTCCGCCGGTGTGGGCGTCGCCTGGACATCCCCGTTCGGCCCCATCCGTGTGGATCTGGCTCAGGCCATTCTTAAGGACAAATACGACAGCACGCAGATATTCCAGTTCAATTTCGGCACCAAATTTTAACGCACTCATCAGAAAGGCTTAAAGTCATGAAATTCCTCTCCCTCCTTCCTCTCCTTGCGGCGCTCGCGCTGGCCACTCCGGCCCAGGCGGACAGCATCGCCTTCGTCAATATGGAGAAGATAATGCATGATTCCACCGCCGCCCGCTCGGTGAAGGACCAGCTTGAGAGCAAGCAGAAATCCTTTCAGTCGGAGATGTCGCACAAGGAAGACGAGCTGAACCGCGAGCATGACGAGCTGCTCAAGCAGCGCGGCGTCCTCTCGCCGGAAGCCTTCGAGAAAAAGGCCAAATCCTTCCGCACCAAGACCGACGCGGCGCAGAAGGACGTGCAGTCCAAGCGCAACATGCTCAATTACGCCGTCAACAGCTCGCTCGCCGAGATCCAGAAGTCCATCCTCGACATCGTCGCAGGCATCTCGCATGACAAGGGCTATACCGTCGTCATTCCCTCTTCGGCCCTGCTCTATGCCGATCCCAAGCTCGACATCACCAATGACGTGCTGAGCAAGCTCAATTCCTCGCTGCCTAAGGTCAATGTCAGCTTCAAGAACGGCGGCGCTTCCAAGGACGAGGAGTAATTGGGCGGTTACGCCCGCGATAATCGCCTATGGCTGATCAGCGTTTCTTTTCAAAGTCGGGACCGCTTACGCTCGCACAGATTCTCGAGCTTACCGGAGCCGCGCTCGCAGAGGAAAAAAGCGGCGGCCGGGATAAGGTCATCAGCGACGTAGCGCCGCTCGATCGCGCCACGTCGAATGATGTAAGCTTCCTCGACAATATCAAGTATATCGACACGTTCGCCGCTTCGCGCGCCGGCGCCTGCTTCATCCGCTCCAAATTCGCCTCGCGCGCGCCGGCAGGCATGGTGCTGCTCTTAACAGAAGAGCCTTACCGCTCCTTCGCGCTCGTGGCGCAGCAATTCTACCCCGCCTACCGGCCTTCCGGCACCATCTCGCCCGCGGCACACATCGACGCCGCGGCAAAGCTTGGGCCGGGCTGCACGGTCGAGCCGGGCGCCTTCATCGGCGGGCTCGCGGAAATCGGCGCGAACTGCCATATCGGCGTGAATGCGGTCATCCATGCGGGCGTAGTCGTCGGGAACGATACCCATATCGGCGCGGTAAGCTCGCTCAGCCATTGCATCATCGGCAGCCGCGTCATCATCCATCGCGGCGTGCATATAGGACAGGACGGCTTCGGCTTCGCGCTGGGCCGCGACAAGCACGTCAAAGTGCCCCAGCTCGGCCGCGTCGTCATCGAGGACGATGTCGAGATAGGCTCGGGCACCTGCATCGATCGCGGCACCGGGCCCGACACTTATATCGGCCAGGGCACCAAGATCGACAATCTTGTGCAGATCGGCCATAACGTGCATATTGGCAGGCAGTCTATTCTCGTCTCGCAGACGGGCATCGCCGGCAGCTCCCGCATCGGCGACGGCGCGATGCTGGGCGGCCAGGCCGGCGTCGCCGGCCATATCAAGATAGGCCACGGCGCGCGGCTCGCGGCGCAGAGCGGCGTGATGGCCGACATACCGGCGGGAGCCAATTACGGCGGCACGCCCGCCGTGCCCATCAAGGACTGGCACCGCCAGACGATAGCACTGGACCGCATGATAAAGAGAAAGGGAACGGGGGATGAGTGAGGAAGCGACGGTAATGGAAGTCCGCTACGGAGCCGGACACCACAAAGGCATTATTCTCGACATCGAGCGGATAATGCAGATGATCCCGCACCGTTATCCCTTCCTGCTCGTGGACCGCGCCATCAACGTCATGAGCGGCGAATCCGCCACCGGCATTAAGAACGTCACCTTCAACGAGCCGCATTTCACCGGCCATTTCCCGCAGAAGCCCATCATGCCGGGCGTGCTCATCATCGAGGCGATGGCACAGACCGCCGCCCTCGTGGTCGTGCATACGCTGGGCGCGGACGCCGAGGGCAAGCTCGTCTATTTCATGTCCATCGAGGAAGCGAAGTTCCGCCGCCCCGTCACGCCCGGCGACACGCTCGAAATCCATGTGCAGAAGGCCAAGGCGCGCGGCAATGTCTGGAAATTCGTCTGCGAGGCGCATACCGCCTCCGGAAAGGCCGCCGAGGCCTCTATTTCAGCCATGATCCGGGCGTAACGAAAGTGAAACAAATTGTAACAAACTGTGATTTGCGGAAACATAGCCTGACCCCCTAGATTCGCGCCATGCAACCTTACGCTTAAAGTAATTATGACATCCATGGCCCACGCAACTTCCAGCGCCGCCGCTTCCCGCATTCACCCGACCGCCGTCGTCGAGCCCGGCGCGCGCATCGCCACTGGCGTGGAAGTCGGTCCCTTCTGCACCGTCGGTTCCGGCGTGGTGCTTAATGCGGGCGTCCGCCTCATCTCGCACGCGGCCATCGGCGGCCAGACGGAAATCGGCGAAGGCACGCAGGTGTTTCCCTTCACC
>Ga0206869_1004_pt1 | contig 55518 bp, 54 predicted proteins | sample Alteio_BWOrgCont_35_FD_152618 | JGI IMG/M metagenome (GOLD analysis project Ga0206869, IMG submission 152618) | Enriched cells from forest soil in Barre Woods Harvard Forest LTER site, Petersham, Massachusetts, United States -... | ecosystem: Environmental > Terrestrial > Soil > Temperate forest >... | reverse complement strand
CTTGAAAACAAGATGCGCTTCGTGGCCGTGGCCGCGTGCGTGCCCGTGCCCGTCTTATTCTACGATCATAGAATAAGACGGGCACGGGCACGCACTCGGGCACGGCCACGAAAAAATCTTCACTCACACCCCTCACTCTTCTCTCCACGCATAAAATGCGTCCGCCATCCCATCACCTCAATATCCGGCTGTTGCATCACCGGCGTCACCATCTTAAACTTCCCTGCAACCGCATTATCAAACGTATTTCTACAACGATAAGGAATCATCCATTTCCCAATCGCATGCCACACGCGCCATGGGAATCAGAAGAAGTAGCCATCTTGAAAACAAGATGCGCTTCGTGCCCGTGCCCGATTGCGTGCCCGTGCCCGTCTTATTCTACGATCATAGAATAAGACGGGCACGGGCACGCAATCGGGCACGGCCACGAAAAAATCTTCACTCACACCCCTCACTCTTCTCTCCACGCATAAAATGCGTCCGCCATCCCATCACCTCAATATCCGGCTGCTCCATCACCGGCGTAACCATCTTAAACTTCCCTGCAATCGCATTATTCAATGTATTTTTACATCGATAAGGAATACTCCATTTCCCAATTGCATTCCACACACCATCTTGATTTTGTTTGAACCCAACAAAGCTGTTTGTTTCTTCCGATATGATCAGAATTAATGGATGAGAAGTATCACCCATCACCCATGCATCACATTTTTTTGATCCCGAAACTAAGCAATTCGGTAAGTAAATACTTTCACTGTATTGCGGCCAATCTTGTTTGCGAAAACTTTCTGGTAGCGGATGATCTGTTGTGTGGTTGACGATCATGTTATTTTTAGCTTCCACGCTCATATTTTCTCGATGAGGAAAATCATAAACTAACGCCAGTGTTTCTTTAGCTTGTGCACGCACATATTCCGCGTTTGGTCCTTGCCAATGATTTTGTAATTGTTGCAATGCTTCTTGTCCGTATTTTTCACCTTTAAATTTTAATGCTCTAAAATCAAATTTTTCTGGCGTGACTAGTCCTGATCTTAAACGGGATAATTGATTTGCAACGGTTAAACGCGCCGGATCTGCAATGGGTGTTAATAATGCGAGATAAACAGCAACAATTAGAAATGCGACTGCGACATTACACGCTTCAATCAATTTTAATGTTTTGTTGGATTGCAATACTGCAAACAAATAACCACAAGTATAAGTCGTGAGAATAATCAAAACTGCTGCAGCATAGATGCGTAAATCGGTCCAGCCATATTGTTGGACACGTAAAAAGAAAGAATAAATGATAATCAACACAATCGGTGTGAGTAACACGCAAGCAAGTAGCACAGCATAACGTTGTATGGCTGGCATTGAAGTAGTGCCATTTTGATAAGCGGCATTAATTAAACCGATCAAACTGGCTGAAGCTAACATTAATAAGCTGCTGGCATGTCCGGTTTCCCAAAGCGGCGTAAGACCAGTAAAAAATAGACTTAATAAAAATAAACTGAGGATTGCTGTAATTAATGGTAGTAACCAAGATAACAAGACTAAACTCAGTGTACGAATGCCTTCGATCAAATTAACTTTAACGTCGGTGACATGCAGTGCTGTGGCGATGGCTAAAGTCGTTGCCGGAATGGCAAACCAAGATTTATTAATGAGTTCGGAGAAAAAGTTTAAATGAATGATTTTAAAAAGCTGCGCGCCAAGTTGTAGCAATAACCAAAATGCTGCGGTAAACGCAATCATTAATACAACTTGCACGCCTTGTTTCCATGCAATATTAAAATAAGTTTGATAATGTGCTCTGACTCGTCTATCAAGATCACCACTTACGATCAGTGCATGTGCGATAAACATCGCGGGAAGGATGAAAAAAAATACTTTTGGAATTTCTGAAAATGTTTTGTCAGGTGTGACTTCGCGAAAGACCGCATAATAAGAGATGAAGCTTAGAATGATGGTTGCGGAGAGACTCCAAATACCCAAAGTTTTATTGCAGATATTGCCTATACTTTGAATAATAATTAAAGGTACGAAAAGTGTGACGATGACGAGCGGAACAAAAAGCGCAGGCTGAGTTGCCGGCCATAACACAGGTGTTTTACTGACAAAATAAAGTAAGTAAAGAATGATCGCTTGGTTAAGTGCGATAAGACTTCGGACAGCAAATATATTCATAGATAATTCCTTTTTTAATACACATCATCAAGACCCATGCGTAAAGTCGCAGAAATGGTGACTGGCAAGAAGGTGATAGTCAATAAACAAATGCCCGCTAAAAATGCGACAGAACCAGCGATAGGTAAACCCATCTGAGAATACTGCACGATATTCACACCGAAAATAAGAACGGGTATGGATAAAGGCAAAATTAAAAATCCAAGTAAGACACCTTGTTGTTTTAAGCCGATGGTTAATGCAACACCAAAACAACCTAATAAAATTAAAATTGGTGTGCCTAATAATAAACTGATGCATAAAGCGAGTGTTGAATATAATGACAGCTGAAATAATAAGGCAAGAATGGGCGTTAACAAAATAAGAGGCAACACTGTGACTAACCATTTCGTTAATATTTTAATTAAGAATATCAATGTCGGAGAAATATGACTTAAAAGAATTTGATCTAAACTGCCATCATCGACATCTCTTAAAAATAAATTTTCTAAAGATAATAAACTTGCGAGAAGAGCTGCAATCCAAATACAACCTGGAAAATATTGTTGTAAGAAAATAGGATCGGGTGTGAATGCGAGTGGAAATAAACAAATCACAATAATAAAAAATCCGATTGGGTATAACCATTCTTGTGAACGTCGCAATGATAATAATAATTCAGTATAAAATAAGTATTGTATGGCTTTGATCATGTGCCCAACCTCAGCGTAGAGATCACGACATCATCAAGTTTGAACGGTTGATGAGAAGTGATGATGGCCATGCCGCCAAGTTGCAAATGTGTAGTCAGCGCGCTTAAAAAAAAGAGTTGTGTGTCGTGATCAAGTGAAGTGAGTGGTTCATCGACGATCCACAATGGTTTAGGGAACAGTAATAACTTAGCGAGTGCAACACGTCGTTTTTGTCCCGCAGATAAATGATTCACGAGCGTGTTGCGATACAGTGTTAGATTTAATTTCTCTAAGATCACATCATAAGCCGGCTTTTCTGTGATGAGTAATTGATGTTGAATCAACGTTAAATTTTCTTGCACACTCAAACCGAGCTTGATGCCATTACGATGTCCTAAGTAATGCATGGCGTGAAGAAAAGTTTCGCGCTCGTGTTCGATATCTTGTCCTTGCCAATAAATGCTGCCGGAGCAGGGCGTTGTGAGTCCTGACAATATTCTTAATAAAGAAGATTTACCCGCACCATTCGGTCCTTCGACACTTAGGATGTGTTTTGGGTAGATTGCGATATTCACATCCGTAAATAAGGCACGATTTTGTCGGAAGCAAGTGAGATGGGTGGCGGAAAAAGTGGCTTGGATAGTCATAGGTGGGCAAATTCTAACGAAATTAAGGATGATGAACAACTGTATTCGTGCCCGCGCCCGAGTGCGTGCCCGTGCCCGGTTTTTTCTAAGATCATAAAGAAAGACGGGCACGGGCACGAAGACGAACATCTAATCAAACCAATACCGTATCCCCATCCCCAAATCATTCGATCCCGTATTCCCAGCATGATAAAGTCCATACGCTCCAGAACGATGATGGATGCGCACTAAAACTTGCAAGCGCGGTTCATCTGGCAGTGCAAACGTCGCCTCTAACATCAGATAATTGAGCAAACGTTTGGTCTCAGTACTCGATTTCGCTTCTAATGACGGAATAGAAGTCGTATAGGAAATGCCTTCTCCAATAGCAAACGTTGTATTGATATAACAATTCCAAGGGAAATCAGCCCAACGTCCTCCAAAATAAGGATTAAATTCCAAGATATGACGTCCTTGGTCGTTGCGCTCTGTAATATTCGCTGTGATTTGGAATATGTTGGTGATTGGTTTAAAAATACGACTAAAGATATTTTTTTCAGGAACAGTGTAAGTGATTTCGACGGATTGAATATGTTCAGGCCAGCGATGAAAACCACCACCAAATACGATGGAGCCAAGTGGATCATAGCCCGTGACACCATAGAAATAAGCAAGACCAAATGGATATTGTTCATAAAAAGATCGATCAGCAGCGTGGGCAAGCGACTGAGCAGCTAAGACTGCGAGGGAGAATAACCAAAGATAAGCACGAGAGACACCAGTCATTATGTTTCCTAAGGCGATGATTGATCATCAACCTTTAGCGTTATCTTACCTCAATTTTTATAAAAGTAAAAAATGGCGCGTTATGGGGTCTTGTTACTGAGTGTAGACCCGTTTACAATATCGTCCTTTTAAAGTAATCGATAGCTTAGTGGAGAAGTATTCATGGCGTTTACAGCAGCGGTCAAAGCCGAAATCGTTAACAGCTACAAACAAGGCAATAACGATACGGGTTCGCCGGAAGTTCAAGTTGCATTATTAACTGCACGAATTAATTATTTAACAGATCATTTAAAAGCGCATAAGCATGATGTACATACGCGCCATGGTTTAACCAAGATGGTGAGTCAACGACGTAAATTATTGCGTTATTTGAAAGATAAAGATCTTAATCGTTATCAACAACTTATCAAATCTTTAGAAATACGCGGCTAATCACTTATATCCTTCCTTTGCGTTCGCTCCGTTTTTTTGATGATCAAACGACCCCTTAGTGACGGAGCGAAGCTAAGTTGGGATCAACTAAACAATTAACTTAAATATATTAGGTGGCTAATTTGACTGTAATTACAAAATCATTTCGTTATGGTAATCATACTGTAACTCTCGAAACTGGAAGAATTGCTCGCCAGGCAACCGCAGCGGTGCTGGTGACTATGGACGACACCGTCGTATTGGTAACGGTCGTTGGAGAAGAAAGCGGCTCTGAAGGTAAAGACTTTTTCCCATTAACAGTTAACTATCAAGAACGAACTTATGCGGCCGGTCGTATTCCAGGCGGCTATTTCAAGCGTGAAGGCAAACCCAGCGAAAAAGAAACGCTGACGTCTCGTTTAATTGACAGACCGATTCGTCCTCTCTTTCCTAAAGGCTTTAATTGTGAAGTACAAGTCATCGCGACGGTGCTTTCATTGAATCCTGAAGTCGATTCCGATATTCCTGCACTGTTAGGTGCATCTGCCGCAATTGCGCTTTCCGGCTTACCTGCAATGAGTCATTTAGCTGGAGCACGTGTCGGTTATGTCGATGGTGGTTATATTTTAAATCCAACTTTATCTCAGCTTGCTGTTTCGCAATTAGATATGGTCGTAGCAGGCACCGAAAACGCCGTGTTGATGGTGGAATCAGAAGCGAAAGAACTTTCTGAAGACATTATGTTAGGTGCAGTGATGTTTGCGCATCGTGAAATGCAACTTGCGATTCAAGCGATTAAAGAAATGGCTGAAGAAGCTGGCACTGAAATCTGGGATTGGCAAGGTCCAACGATTAATGAAAATATTAGCAAGCGTGTTGTTGATTTATCTCAAGCTGATATCGAAAAAGCATATCAAATTGGTGACAAGATTGAACGTTCAGACACCATTAATGCCATTCGTGATCGCGTGATGGAACAATTACTGGCTGATCTTGCGAATGAAACAAGCGAATCAAATGTACTCGCGGATGCGAAATACGCATTAAATCATCTGGAAAAACGCGTTGTGCGCGAGAGAATTTTAAGTGGACAATCACGTATTGATGGTCGTGATACAAAAACCGTTCGTCCGATTAGCATACAAACTGGTATCTTGCCGAGAACACATGGCTCAGCACTCTTTACACGTGGTGAAACCCAAGCGATCGTCGTGGCAACACTTGGAACTGAGCGTGATGCACAAACCATTGATGCTTTAGAGGGTGAACGTAAAGACGCGTTCATGTTGCATTATAACTTCCCTCCTTATTCCGTCGGCGAAGTGGGCATGGTTGGCAGTCCAAAACGTCGTGAAATCGGTCATGGTAATTTAGCAAAACGCGGCTTGAAACCCGTTTTACCTGCAGCAAAAGATTTTAATTATACATTGCGCATTGTGTCTGAAATTACAGAATCAAATGGCTCAAGTTCAATGGCAACTGTTTGTGGTACCAGTCTCGCGTTGATGGATGCTGGCGTGCCATTGAAAAATCATGTTGCAGGGGTTGCGATGGGTTTAGTGAAAGAAGGCGAACAATTCGCAGTCTTGACTGATATCTTAGGTGATGAAGATCATTTAGGTGACATGGATTTCAAAGTAGCAGGTACCACTTCTGGTGTGACTGCTTTACAAATGGATATTAAAATTGATGGCATTACCGAAAACATCATGAAGCAAGCATTAGACCAAGCGCGTGATGGCCGTATGCATATTTTAGAAATCATGAAGCAAGCGATGACAGGTCCTCGTCAAGAAATGTCGGCTTATGCACCACGTATTTTAACCTTGCGTGTACCTACCGATAAAATTCGCGACATCATTGGTAAAGGTGGTGCAACGATTCGTGCATTAACAGAAGAAACGGGCACGGTTATTGATATTTCTGATGATGGTGTTGTGAAAGTCGCTGCTGCTGATTTATCGGCTTGTGAAGAAGCGGTGCGTCGCATTGAACGAATAACGGCTGATGTTGTCGTTGGCGATATCTATGAAGGCACTGTGACTAAGCTCATGGATTTTGGTGCGCTTGTGAATATTCTTCCAGGTAAACAAGGACTCGTGCATATTTCTCAAATTGCGAATGAACGCGTGGCGAATGTCAGTGATCGTTTAGCTGAAGGACAAATCGTCAGAGTAAAAGTTCTGGAAATTGATCGTCAAGGTCGAATTCGTTTGAGCATGAAAGAAGTGGCGGAGGCTTCAGGTACGACAAGTACAGAAGCTAATTCCAACACGAATACAGAAAATTCTCATACTGAAAATTAACGATGAGCCGCACGTCAACAGCGTGCGGTTTCTTACTGACGAAATGATTTTTTTTCCGAATCCGAATCTTTATCTTGAGGTTCATCATCCACTTCATGTTTAAATAAATCTTTAGTGATAGGTTTTTGCGGATCATTTGTTTTCACGATAATTCTTCGCTTATCTTCTTCATCTTCTTTCATTCCTTGTAGCTCATCATTACTATCTTCATCAGTTCTAATGACAAGTTTACTTCCAGGACTCAATTTTGGTTTGCTAGGATTCATTGCCCTGCCTATCATTGCGCCGGCAAATGCTGCTACTCCGGTCAGCGCAAGACAAATCGCAGCTAAACCAATGGTTATTGCGACCGCTTTTTTTACAACCAACAAACCACCTAGCGTGCCAATTAATGCAGCGGCGCCACTGACAGCTGGGAGTGCGCCAAAAGAGGCGGCAGTACCAACACCAATCGCGATGACCGCAACAGCAACTGCAGCGCCAATGAGCGCATATTTCACCCAGGGATGACGTTCAAAAAATGATTTTGGTTTTTGTAGTCTTTGTTCTTCTTGGGCACGAATAATTGGCTCTGCTAAATTTGACAATGACGTTGTAAAAGCCCCTTTATCATTTTGGATTTTAGCTATTTTTTCAAGCTGAATTTTAGGATTTATTTTAAGCTGCATTGTTTTCGATAATAAATCGAGATAAAAAGGCTCTGAGATATCATTAGATTCCGCCTTAGCGTAAAAAATTGCAGCCTCATATTTAGCAACAATAGATCTTGGCATACTATTAAGCTCTTTTTTAGAATACCAAGGAAGATCATTTCCGACTCTATCTTTGTCATTGAAATCATAAACGGTCTCATCCCCGCTATCTAATGCATCAAAAGCCTCAATAAATAATTCATCATGATCGAAATTATTGTATGGAATTTTATTTTTTCTAAGACTTCCCCTTTGATTGAAAGCCAGTAACATCAAATCCTCATCTGCGAGAACCTTGTTAAGTTCAGAAATAAAATTGTTTGACCATTGTTTTTTGTCGTCTTCAAACAGTATTTCATCTTTAATATGTAGAATTATTTTTAATCGCTCTAACATCTTTTTCCACCTCGTTTTCGTTATATCTATATTCTAGTCTATTTAGCTGATAGCAATCTTAAAGTTTGACTTTATTGCGCTCCCTCCATAAACTATGCCGCTCTGTTACAGTTTCCTAGATCGAGATTGCTATGAAAAGAACATTCCAACCCAGTGTTTTAAAAAGAAAAAGAACCCATGGTTTTCGTGCACGTATGGCTACCAAAAACGGTCGCGCTGTATTAAGCCGTCGTCGTGCTAAAGGCCGTGTGAGATTGTGCCCGTAAAGTAAATGTATGATTTTAAATCTAAAAGCAGGCTGAAAACGAAACAGGATTTTCAGTCTGTTTTTTCATGTGCGTCAAAAGCTTCTAATCGTTCTTTGCTTGCTTTATACCGACCAAACTCGCTTACAGATGCTCGCTTAGGCATCGTAGTATCGAAAAATAAAGTGAAGCTTGCGGTATGGCGAAATCAATTAAAGCGCCTCATCAGAGAAAGCTTTAGACATCATCAAGCACAGTTAAAAGGGCTTGATATCATCATACTGTTGCGGTCAGAATGTAACCCCTTAGATAAACATGCGTTTCGTGAGCAGATCGACACTCTATGGCGTTATTTAAAACCATTGTAAATCATAGTCTTATCGCAATAATCCGAATTTACCGCCTATGTTTAAACGGATTATTTGGACCATGTGGTTGTCGGTTTGATCCAACTTGTTCGAGTTATGCCATGGAAGCGTTAAAAACGCATGGGAGTTTAAAAGGAGTTTATTTAATTTTACGTCGCATCTTGCGTTGTCATCCTTGGCATCCTGGTGGTGTTGACCCTGTTCCTTAACCAAAATGATAAGTTGATAAGTTATGCTTGATACCTTTTTTGATTATGTTCGCTATGGCTTATATCTGTTATTGGTTTTACTTTGCTTTCTGCTATTTCAAGCATGGGACAAAGATCATCCAAAACAAATCATCACCACTCAAACGACGACAGCGAATGAACACTTCGTACCGACAATGCCAGCCACCGCAACTGCTGGCACGGCTGCACCAGCGGCAGCAGGCCCAGTCCCTAGTTTAGACACAGCACCTGCAGCGAGCGCTGGACAAGTGGTAACGGTCGCGACTGACTTACTGCAAGTGAAACTCGACACGCAGGGTGGTGAGATCATTAACACTGAGTTATTAAAATTTCCTGCGCAACTTGGTTCACCAGCACCCATCGTTATATTCAACGATGATCCAAATTCACGCTATATAGCTGAGAGTGGATTACTAAGCACGCGTGGTCCAGATACGACTTCTAGCCAAGCAACGTATACCGTCGATCAAACAGCTTATACGATGTCACCAGATCAAAATGATTTAACCATCACTTTGCGATGGCAAAACAATGACGGTTTAGCAATTAATAAAATATTTACTTTCCAACGTGGAAGTTATGAAATCAAAGTTGCTTATCACATCGTTAACAATACCGATCAAGTTTATGAAGCTAATCTTTACACGCAACTCATGCGTACCAATACGCCACCACCGAACAATAGCGGTTTTATTAATTTAGCAACTTACTTTGGTGCTGCAGTTTCCAGTGTGAATGCACCATTTACTAAAATTAGTTTTAAAGATATGGAAAATGGCAATCTCAACCAATCGATACAAGATGGTTGGGCAGCTATGATCCAACATTATTTTGTCACTGCGTGGATTCCACCAAAAACTGCTACTTCTAACTATTACACGCGCGTGCTTCCAAACGGTTTATATGCGATAGGCATGGTGGGCCAACCGATTGTTGTGCCACCAAAACAAAGCGCGAGCACTGAAGCAAAATTATTTGTCGGCCCTGCGATGACCGATATTTTAGAAAAAGCAGCGCCCGCTTTAAAATTAACAGTTGATTATGGTTGGTTCTGGTTTATCTCAGCCATTATTTTTTGGATGATGCAAAAAATTTATGATGTCGTCGGAAACTGGGGTTGGTCGATTGTTTTTGTGACCATCATTATCAAAATTTTGTTTTATCAGCTTTCTGCAAAAAGTTTTCGTTCTATGGCAGCAATGAAAAAACTGCAACCGAAAATAGAAGCACTCAAAAAACAACATGCTGACGATAAACAAAAAATGACACAAGCAACACTAGACTTGTATCGGCAAGAAAAAGTAAATCCCATGAGTGGTTGTTTACCAATCATCGTTCAAATCCCAGTATTTATCGCACTTTATTGGGTATTAGTCGAAAGCGTGCAATTACGACAAGCGCCATTTATTTTATGGATACATGATTTATCGCAACATGATCCTTACTATATCTTGCCGTTGTTTATGGGTATTTCCATGTTCTTACAACAACGCTTGAATCCGCCGCCACCGGATCCGGTGCAAGCCAAAGTCATGATGTTGATGCCTGTTGTATTCACTGTGATGTTTGCTAGCTTTCCTGCAGGTCTCATGTTGTATTGGTTTGTGAATAATACATTATCGTTCTTGCAACAATGGTATGTGATGCATCGCATGGAAAAAGATATTGCCAAGAAAAAACATTAGCAGGATGAGCCGCACATTTTGCGGCTTTATTTTTTTATGAATCGCGAATCTTTTCTCATTAACACTGACACAATTGCAGCTGAAGCTTCACCACCAGGTCGTGGTGGTGTCGCCATTTTAAGAATTTCTGGGCCAAAAACTTTAGAAATCATTCACGCTTTATTTAATAAATCATTAGCAGCAAGATCTGCCACTTATCTCCCATTTAAAGATCAAAATGGTGTGGTTCTTGATGAAGGTGTTGCAATTTATTTTCCACAACCAAACTCTTTTACTGGCGAAGATGTTTTAGAATTGCAAGGACACGGTAGTCCAATCGTGATGGACTTATTGTTGCAAAGAGTGATTGCATTAGGTGCACGCTTAGCAAAACCAGGTGAATTTTCAGAGCGTGCGTTTTTAAATGGGAAAATTGATTTAGCGCAAGCAGAAGCAATTGCGGATTTAATTAATGCTTCTTCGCAACTTGCAGCGCGCTCTGCAATGAAATCATTACAAGGTTGTTTTTCAGATGCAATCTATGCTGTAAATGAATTGATTATTCAATTGCGAATGTATATTGAAGCCGCCATTGATTTCGCTGAAGAAGAAATTGATTTTTTAGCAGATCAAATGATTACCGTTAAAGCAAATGAAATTTTAAATCAGCTGACGCAACTCATTCGAAATGCAAAACAAGGCAGTTTATTGCGTGAAGGCATATCGGTCGTTATTGTTGGCGCACCCAATGTTGGCAAATCAAGTTTGCTCAATGCATTAAGTGGAAAAGAATTAGCAATTGTGACGGATATTCCAGGAACGACACGTGATGTGTTACGTGATGTCATTCTTTTAGATGGCTTACCTATTCATGTCATTGACACAGCCGGTTTGCGTCAAGCCCAAGATCAAGTGGAACAAGAAGGCATTAGACGCGCACATTTAGAAATGGAAAAAGCTGATTTAATTTTACAAGTTGTCGATGCCAGCAATCCAACTCCAATTCAAATCATGCCTTCATCAGAGAAGCCATTCATTTTGATTCGCAATAAAATTGATTTAATTAATGAGACAGTGAGCTTGAAAACAGAAACACAAACCATCGTTTCACTTTCCGTTAAATGTGATTTAGGTTTGGATTTATTGAAACAAGCCATTAAATCAAAAGTTGGTTTCGAGAGTAATGAAGATGGCGTTTTTACAGCTCGTAGACGTCATTTAGAAGCATTGGATCGCGCCAAAAATCATGCAGAGTGTGCTTTACAACGATTAACATTAGATCGTGCAGGAGAACTTGCAGCAGAAGAATTACGTCTTGCACATCGTGCTTTATGTGAAATCACTGGAGAGTTTACTTCAGATGATTTGTTGGGGCGCATATTTTCAAGCTTTTGTATTGGTAAATGACCTCTATCGCTTCATTTCATTTAACAAAAACAAGTTTCAGTTAGACGGAGAGAGAGAATGGAAAAATACTCGAATCGATTTGAAGCAGGTGCAATTTTAGCGAAATTATTAGATCACTATAAAAATCGTGCAGATGTATTGGTGTTAGCTTTGCCACGAGGTGGCGTTCCTGTTGCATATGAAATTGCGAAATATCTTCACGCGCCGCTAGATGTTTTCATCGTTCGTAAATTAGGCGTTCCTGGTCATCCAGAACTTGCAATGGGCGCAATGGCGATCGGCAATGTATTTGTATTCAATGATCAACTAATTAAAGATTTACATATTCCTCGATCTGCCATTGATCGTGTGATCAATGAAGAAAGCATAGAATTAAATCGTCGACAACAACTTTATCGCGGAACGAGACTATTTCCAGAAATAAAAGGTAAAACAATTATTTTAGTAGATGATGGTGTTGCAACAGGTGCGACCATGCGTGTTGCAATTAAAGCATTGCGAACGTTTGAACCTGAAGCAATCATTCTCGCGATTCCAGTTGCGGATCAAATGATTTGTGACTTGCTCGAGAAACAAGTGGATCAATTAATATGTCCATTAATTCCAGAGCAGCTTTATGCAGTGGGTGCGTGGTATCAAGAGTTTGGGCAAACGGAGGATGAGGAGGTGTTTGAGTTGATGGAGATGGCGCGGAAGGAGATGGAGGGTTGAACATGCAATTATTCCAATACAAGTTGATTTTTTTCCATGTTATTGAAAGCTAAGTTCATCTCCTGCAATTTTTTCTGTAGTAATGATTTATTAATTAGTTTGGTTTCATATTCAGCAATCATAGTAGGTGACATATTACGACTCATTGCATACATGAGTTATATCCTTATACTCTTATTATTATAAAAATTAATGTAACTATTCAGCGCATACCACAGGTCTAATCGTGCCCGATTGCGTGCCCGTGCCCGCGTGCGTCTTTTCATGAGTACGATCACAAGCTCTAGCCATTTTAATTAACATTGCAACTATTCGCATTAATAGTTCTCGAGATTTTGAATAATTTCTTTCGTCGCTGAGCAAGACGTCTACAGATATCAAGAATGCTTGCACATTCCGTTTTTATGAGTGATTAATATTCATGGAAAAGACGCACGCGGGCACGGGCACGCAATCGGGCACGATTAGACCTGTGGTATGCGCTGAATAGTTACAAATTAATTATATAAATCTTATGTAAACTTAGTGTCGATGAGGCTAAGGTTCCTATAATTGTTAATGATCAGATATCTTTAATGAGTTTTTTTCATCGTATCCGAAATCTTTTGACTCATCGGTTCAATCCTTTTTGCCGTCTTCGCAAACATAGATAAATGTGTCACAACTGGTTCTTGCTCTTGAGATATAACAGATAATTTCCGATTTTGCTTAAACAAATTTAAATGATCACCCTCACTTAATTTTTCCATAAAGTGACAATGAGCATACTCAAAGAAATTTGTTGGTAGACGATATTTTAAAATGTTAGCCATCAACCTCACATTTGATATTGCCAATACGATTTTTGATTTCGTCTGTTAATTTTTGCAGCGCAGGATAACAAGAACCACAATTGCCACTATTCGCTTGATCTAATGCTTTAGATTGTCGATTAGATCCAACAATTGTGAATACTTCATGTAATTTTCTTCGATTATTTCCGTTGCGATGGTGTTGAGTAGAGGTTCGTTTGTTGTGATGAGTCGATTGCTGTCAGTACTTTCAAGGAAACCATCATGAAAAATGCAGCCATCGAAATCGAATGAGTGGTAAGAGATCCTTAACATGATCATTTCTCATTCCGTTATTTAAATCCACGAAACGGGTTGTCTATAGATCGTTGTAACCAATTATCAGCAGGATATTGATGAGCGCCAGAAATAATATGTAATGTGTAAGCATGACGCGATTTTGCAGAAGTATTCGCTTTGCTCATATGCGGCGCTTGTCCATGCAATAAAATGACGCTGCCACGTGACACTTCAAGCGGTACCATTTGATCTAATTCCCAAGGCGTCTCATCATAATGTTCAGTGCGCGTATGATTGTATTGATCGCGAATAAAACGTGATTTTAATGGGTCGCGGTGGGCGTGAGGTAAACCCCATAAACAACCATTTTCAATCGTTGCATCTTCAAGTGCAAACCACAAACCAAGTACAGGTTGTTGCTCAACATAAAAATAGGTGGAATCTTGATGACAGGTGACTTCACCGCCGATGTGCGGTTGTTTGCAAATATACATGGATTGTGCGAGTAAAGGTTGCTGAATCTCAAGTGCAGAAACCAATTGTGCAATACAAGATTGACGACTAAAAGAACTGAAAACCGCATCAAGATCATGTAAAGCGTGTCCAATTTTATTAATGGAAAACTCTTTTTCTTTTGTCAGTTCACCATCTGAATTGAACGCATGCTCTTCAAAAAAGAAATGAATTTTGTCACCAGATTCTAGAAAATAAAGATGTTTCGCATGTTGCTGACCAGCTGTCGAAAAAATTGTTTTTTCAACAGCTGGTTCAAATTCATTAATTAATTGCTGAGCTCTGGCAATTAAAGTATCGCATTGCTCATGAGAAATAAAGTTATCAATAATTAAAAAACCATCTTGTGCGTATTGTTGTTTTTGCGCCGTGGTTAACATAAAAAACTTATATTAGGTGGTATAAATGTGTTTTGCTAAGAGTGCACCTAAGCGAACATTATTTTTGATGAGTGTAATGTTCGATTCTATGCTTTTACCTTTGGTGACAGTCGCGACTTCTGAAAGTAAATACGGTGTGATTTCTTTTCCATAAATCTTTTTTTGTATCGCATTTTTTAAAGCTTCTTTGATTGCAGGTTCAATCACATCTGTAGGAATTTCAGCATCCATCGGAATGGGATTGACGATAAGTAAACCCGATCGCAAATTCAGCTGCCAATGAATTTTTAAATGCGCGGCAAGGGAAGCAATATCATCGTAATGCGTATTTAAAATATAAGGTGTTTCTGCAGTGTAAAATGCTGGAAAAGAGCTTGTGCGATATCCGATGACGGGAATGCTAAACGTTTCTAAAAATTCTAATGTTTTGGGTAAATCTAAAATCGCTTTTGCACCGGCACAAATGACAGCCATTGGTGTTTTAGATAATTCGATTAAATCGGCAGAAATATCCTGATCATCACCGCGGTGTACTCCACCGATACCACCGGTTGCAAAAATTTTAAGGCCAGCAGCATCTGCACAAAATACTGTTGCTGCAACGGTCGTGCCAGCATTTGATCTTTTAGTGAGAATATGTGGAATATCGCGGACACTCGCTTTGGTGACATGTGGGTCATTCACGAGTTTTTCTAAATCAGAAGTTGTGAGGCCAATTTTTATTTTGCCATTGATGATTGCAATGGTCGCAGGGATGGCGCCATTTTCTCGCACAATATTTTCAGCAGCAATTGCGGTTTCACAATTAAGCGGATCAGGTAAACCATGCGTGATCAGCGTTGATTCGAGTGCGACTATGGGTTGATGTTCAATTAAAGCTTGTTTTACCTCAGGTGAATATTCAAAAAATGTTTGCATGGTGTGTCCTTTATCTGTCATTGCCACGTCGCAAAAAACGCTACTCGCAATGACAGAGCTATCCCAACCTCTCTTTCGCAATACGTTCTGCAATCACATTCGTTGCGACATCTTCATGTTGAGAGCGCTCGTAAATGTCGTAAACCGTATTGTAGATATGGTCGATTTGATCGACAGAATTTTTCATATCACCATGCGCATAACAAACAGCAACATGAATTAAACCACCAGCATTAATGAGAAAGTCAGGCGAATATAAAATGCCGCGTTCATGCATTAATGTGCCGTAGTGTGAATGCGACAGTTGATTGTTTGCAGAACCAGCAACGATAGGGACTCTTAATTGATTAATTGTGCGTAAGTTCAGCACGGCGCCTAAAGCACAAGGTGCAAACACATCAGCTTCAACGTGGTAAATGTCATCGGGAGCACAAACGGATGCACCAAATTCTTCGACACAACGTTGTAATGAAACTTGATTGATGTCAGTCATGGTGAGTTTAGCACCACGTTCATGTAATTCTTTTGCGAGATAATAACCAACGTGACCAGCACCTTGAATGGCAACATGAATGCCTTCTAAAGATTCTTGACCTAATTTAAATTTGACGGAAGCTTCAATCGCACGACGAACACCAAATGCGGTTAATGGTGAAGGATCACTATCACCACCTAATTTAGTGGTACAAGTAACAAAAGGCGTGCGTCTAGAAATGATATCCATGTCAGCAGGACTTGTGCCGCTGTCCACAGCTGTTAAATAACGACCTCCTAAATCATTAACGAATTCACCGAATTTTTCAAAAAGCGCTTCTCTATCTTTTATCACTTTAGGCTTAATGATGACTGCTTTGGCGCCGCCATGTGGTAAGTTATTAATAGCAGCTTTGTAACTCATCATGTAACCAAGCCGCAATGCATCTTCGATCGCACGATCAACCGTTTCATAAGTTGCAATACGACAACCACCAATTGCAGGACCACGATTTAAATTATGAATGGCGACGATCGCGCGCAGACCAGTTTTCTTATCGACTTTGATATGCACATCACCATATTCGAGATATTCTGCATACCGCACTAGGCTGTCCGCAACCGTGTATTTAACGTGTGGGTGCGCAGATCGCTTTACATTTGCCATAGTGTTAACTCCTTTTGTCGTGATCATAAGTATTCTCTTTAGTTAACTTACTTTTTGGCACGTTTTCTTAATTGTTGAATGGCACGTATTTGCGCTGCCGCTTCAGCTAATTCTGCGGTTGCACGTGCAAGATCGATTTTGGATAACTTACCAGCTAAGGCGTGTTGTGCATGTTCTTTGGCAGCGACTGCAGATGCTTCATCGATGTCATCAGCACGCATGGCGGTATCTGCTAATACGGATAAGACGAACGGTTGCACTTCGACCATGCCACTAGAAATGTAAAACACTTCTTCTTCTTTATTGGCAAGGATTGCGCGGATATAACCTGGTCTTAAGATCGTTAATAATTGTGAGTGACCAGGTGCAATACCGAGTTCGCCCATTTCTCCGGGGACGAAAACCATTTCAGCTTCCCCAGAGAAAATTTGTTTTTCCGCACTAACGATGTCTAGTCTTAGTGTGGGTGGGTTCATAATGTTTTAGCCTTTTCAATAGCCTCATCAATCGTACCTACCATATAAAAAGCTTGTTCTGGTAAGTGATCGTAGTCACCATTTAAGATGCCTTTGAAACCGCGTATGGTTTCTTTGGTCGAAACGTAACGACCTGGTGTACCCGTAAAGACTTCTGCAACGAAGAAAGGTTGCGACAAGAAACGTTGAATACGTCTTGCGCGCGAGACGACTTGCTTATCTTCTTCGGAAAGTTCATCCATGCCTAAAATCGCAATAATATCTTTTAATTCTTTGTAACGTTGCAACATCTTTTGTACGCCACGCGCAGTATCATAATGCTCTTGACCAACAACCAATGGATCTAATTGACGACTGGTGGAATCAAGTGGATCGATTGCAGGATAAATACCTAACTCTGCAATTTGTCGAGATAATACGACGGTTGCATCTAAGTGAGCAAAAGTCGTTGCAGGCGATGGATCGGTTAAGTCATCCGCTGGAACGTAAACGGCTTGAACGGATGTAATCGAACCGGTTTTCGTTGAAGTAATACGTTCTTGCAACACACCCATTTCTTCAGCCAAAGTTGGTTGATAACCAACTGCAGATGGAATACGACCTAACAATGCAGACACTTCGACACCAGATAAGGTGTAACGGAAAATATTATCAACAAATAATAAGACGTCTTTGCCTTCATCACGGAAACTTTCAGCAATCGTTAAACCAGTTAAACCAACACGTAAACGGTTACCTGGTGGTTCATTCATCTGACCATAAACGAGAGCAACTTTATCCAATACGTTGGATTCTTTCATTTCGAGATAGAAGTCGTTACCTTCACGCGTACGTTCACCAACACCAGTAAATACAGAGTAACCACTGTGTTCGATCGCGATGTTACGAATGAGTTCAAGCATGTTGACGGTTTTACCGACACCCGCACCACCGAATAAACCGACTTTACCACCTTTTGCAAACGGGCAAATCAGATCGATGACTTTAATGCCGGTTTCGAGTAATTCTTGCGAAGGCGCTTGTTCAGCAAAAGTCGGCGCTGGACGATGAATTGGCAGATATTGATCTGTTTCGATGTCGCCTCGTTCATCGATGGGATGGCCTAAGACATTCATGATGCGGCCTAGTGTTGGTTTACCAACTGGAACCATAATTGGCTTACCGGTATTTTTGACATCGAGACCACGGCGTAAACCATCGGTGGTACCCATTGCAATGGTTCTAACGACACCATCACCAATTTGTTGTTGTACTTCTAAAACCAAATCTTCTTTGGTCACATGAAGTGCGTCATAAATTTTTGGAACCACGTGACGAGGAAATTCGACGTCAACAACCGCACCGATAATTTCTACAATTTTACCTTGATTAGCTTGTGTCATTTTTTATTTACCTCAATATTAGATGACCGATGCGCCGGCCACGATTTCCGATAATTCTCGAGTAATACTGGCTTGTCTTGCTTTGTTATAAACAAGTTGCAAGCTCGTTATGAGTTCACCTGCATTATCCGTCGCACTTCTCATGGCAAGCATACGTGCGGCTTGCTCACTCGCAATATTTTCAATGACAGCGCGATAAACTTGTGACTCGATGTAACGCGTCAACAAAGTATTCAGTAATTCGGGTGCATTATCTGGTTCGTAAATATAATCCCAGTGATGCTGAATTTGTTGTTCTTGCGACGCTTCGAGCGGCAGGATTTGTTGAATCACCGGATCTTGACGCATGGTGTTAACGAATTCATTGGAGCAAAGATATAAAGCGTCAATTTTTTTCTCTAAATAAGCATCGAGCATGACTTTCACAACGCCAATGAGATCAGTCACGCTAGGTGCATCACCCAAATCACGTTTATGTGCAATGACATTGCCGCCCATACGTTTAAAGAATTGCATGGCTTTGTTGCCGATTAAACATAAATCGACTTCAATGCCGTTATCAATGTTTTGTTTAATCGCTTTAATAGTTGTTTTCAGCAAGTTGCTATTTAAACCACCGCACAGACCGCGATCTGTGCTGATGATGATGTATCCGGCACGCTTGATTGCACGTCTTTCCATATAAGGATGACGATATTCAGCATGTCCTAATGCAACATGACTAATCACATCCAAAATCTTTTTGGCGTAAGGGATTGCGCGCAACATGCGGTCTTGCGATTTTCGCATTTTACTCGCAGCGACCATTTCCATTGCCTTGGTGATTTTCTGCGTGTTTTTCACGCTTTGAATTTTTAGGCGTATCTCTTTCGCAATCGCCATGTGCTACCTCTTAGTCCCAAGACTGATTAGATTTAAATGATTCAAGTATGGTACGTAGTGTTTGTGCGATTTCATCATTGAGCGCGCCGGTTTTATTAACACGATCAATAAATTCGCGATAGTTTGAGTTGAGATAAGAAACGAGTTCTTGTTCAAACATCGCAATACGATTTAATGGAACGTCATCTAAATAGCCTTGATCAGCAGCAAACAAGACCGTTGCTTCTTCAGCGACAGACATCGGCATGTATTGTTTTTGTTTCATCAATTCAGTAATGCGTTGACCACGTTCTAATTGTTTACGTGTTGCATCATCAAGATCAGACATAAATTGTGAGAACGCTGCAAGTTCGCGATATTGAGCGAGTGCAAGACGTACACCGCCAGCATATTTCTTAACAATTTTAGTTTGTGCGGCACCACCAACACGAGACACGGATAAACCAGCATTAATTGCAGGACGAATGCCTGAATTAAATAAATCGGTTTCTAAGAAGATTTGACCGTCCGTTATAGAAATGACGTTGGTTGGTACGAATGCGGAAACGTCGCCAGCTTGTGTTTCAATGATTGGAAGAGCTGTGAGCGAACCAGTTTTGCCTTTGACTTTACCATCAGTGATACGTTCGATGTATTCCGGATTAACACGGCATGCGCGTTCTAATAAACGTGAATGTAAATAGAAAATGTCGCCAGGATAAGCTTCACGACCTGGTGGACGACGTAATAATAATGAGATTTGACGGTAAGCCCAAGCTTGCTTGGTTAAGTCATCATAAATAATGAGCGCATCTTCACCTTTATCGCGGAAGTATTCACCCATCGCGCAACCAGCGTAAGGCGCAATATATTGCATTGCAGCAGGATCGGAAGCTGTCGCGACAACGATAATCGTGTGTTTCAATGCATCGTGTTCTTCGAGTTTACGAACGACAGCAGCAACCGATGAGGCCTTTTGTCCGATCGCAACGTAAACACATTTAACGCCAGTATGACGTTGATTAATGATGGTATCGATGGCAATGGCAGTTTTACCAGTTTGTCTATCGCCGATGATTAATTCACGTTGTCCACGACCAATTGGAACCATCGCATCAATTGCTTTGAGACCGGTTTGTAAAGGTTGATTGACAGGTTGTCGTGAGATGACACCAGGTGCCACGGCTTCGATTGGCGATGATGTAGCTGTTTCAATTGCACCACGACCATCAATCGGATTGCCTAGTGCATCGACGACACGACCTAATAATGCTTCGCCGACTGGAACTTCTAAAATGCGTCCAGTACATTTTGCGATTTGACCTTCAGATAAGCTATCACTACGACCTAAAACAACCACGCCTACAGAATCGCGTTCTAAGTTGAGTGCAAGACCATAAGTGTTGTCTGCAAATTCGATCATTTCACCTTGCATGACGTTCGATAAGCCGGTAAGTCTGACAATCCCATCTTTGACGCTCAGGATACTTCCTTCAGTACGGACTTCTGGTTTTAAGTCAAAGTGTTTAATTCGTTCTATAAACAGTTCACTGATTTCTGTTGGACTAAGTTGTTTCACATTCATAATGATTACCTTTATTAAGCTGTTAGCGTCTCAAGTAAACGGTTCAATTTTCCACGTATTGAGCCATCAATGGCATGATCACCGATATATACAATCGCACCTGCAACGATAGATTGATCAACTTCACAGTCTAATGTGACTTCATGATGCAGCCGCTTTTTTAAAGCAAGCGCTAATGAATCTTGGAAATCTTGTGGCGCAGGAACAGCAGTGACCAGACGTATGTGACTACTTTTTTGCAATTCATCGTTATATTCGTTGAATCGATTTGAGATTTCTCTAAAGACATTAAAGCGTTTATGCTGCGCCACCAAAAGCAAAAAATTTCTGCGTTCATCATCAAGCTGAGAGGAGAGAACTTCCTCATATAAACTTAATATTTGTGCAGAAGTCACTTCAGTATTGACGAGTAAGCTCGCAAGCGAGGGTTGCTCTGTAACGTAGGCAGCTGTTTCGAGAAATGATTTCCAATCAGGTAAACATTGATTGTCTTTTGCATACTCGAAGGCAGCGAGGGCATACGGTCTTGCAATACTCGATAAGTTAGCCATAAGAGCGTCCTGTGTTAAATCGCTTTTGCTAATTGCGTGAGCAATTCATGGTGAGAATTCAGATCTAGTTTTTGCTGTATGATCTTTTCAGCACCAGCAACTGCTAAGGTTGCAAGTTGCGCTTTTAATGATTCTTTAGCTTGTGCAACCATACGATCAATTTCACCTTGTGCTAAATCTACAATGCGTTGACCTTCAACTTTCGCTTGGCTTTTTGCTTCTTCAATCAGTTGCGTAGAATGCAAATTAGCTTGCTCTAAAATTTGCGTGGCGTTTTGCTTCGCTTCGCGAATAATGGCTAGCACTTTGTGTTCCGCCATCTCGAGCTCGCGCTTGCTTCGCTCCGCAGCTTCTAAACCATCTGCGATTTTCTTTTCACGGTCGCTTAAAGCTTTAGTGACTGGCGGCCATACGTAGCGCATCGTGAACCAGACTAAAATGGCAAATGTAATGAATTGGCCGATGATGGTGGCATTAATGTCCATTGTGGTTCCTCGCTCTAAGCACCGACGGTGGCTTGTGATGCGTTAATAACGGCGCGTAAGAATGGGTTTTCTGCAAAGAATAATAACAAGCCCATTACGATAGAAATTGCTGCAAAGGCATCGACTAAACCTGCAACAATAAACATACGTACCATTAACATAGGTCCGAGTTCTGGCTGTCTTGCAACACCTTCTAAAAATTTTCCACCTAACAAACCGAAACCAACAGCTGTTCCTAGCGCTGCTAAGCTAACTAATAAGCCTGCTGCTAAAACACTAAAGCCTTGAACTTGGCCAATGATACTTGCGATTTCCATGGAGCCTCCTAACGTTGTCAATGATTTAAATGAAACTCAATTTTTGGTTACCTTAGCGATGTGCTGCTGAGCTAACCAAGTGTTTTTTAGTGCGTGTCATGCGCCATACTAAGATAAATGATGGTCAACATCATGAATAAAAATGCTTGTAATGTAATAATTAAAATATGGAAAATAGCCCAAATAGCGCCGGGTGGCCATTGTATCCACCAAGGCATGATGGCAATCAAGATAAAGATGAGTTCGCCTGCAAACATATTTCCGAAAAGTCGAAGCGCCAGTGAAAGTGGCTTGACGCATTCTTCGATGACACGAAATACAAAATTAACTGGGAATAAGTAAGGGCCAAATGGAAAAGTGAGCATTTCTTTTAAAAATCCGACTTTTTTGGCTTTAATATTAAAAAAAATAATTAAAACAAAGACGGAAAGAGACATGGCAAACGTTGCATTTGGATCTGCAGTTGGCACACTCTTAAAATAAGGCACACCGAACACGCCTAAAATACGTGGGAAAAAGTCAACGGGCAGTAAGTCCACCGCGTTCATGAAGAAGATCCATAAAAAGATGGTTAAAGCGAGTGATGGAATAAAAGTGCTTTTTTGATGAGAAATTTCATAAACCGTTTTATCAACGTACTCAACAATCATTTCAACAAAGTTTTGCAATCGACCAGGAACCGCAGTCATCTGTTTTGCTGCAAGCCACATACTTCCAAAAACCACAATGCCAATGATGATCGAAATGATCATCGTATCCAGATTGAGCGTCCAAAAACCACCGCCTTCACCAAGCGTGAATGTTTTTAGATTGAGCGTTAAATGCTCAAGATGATGTTGAATATATTGACCAGCGTTGATCTTAGTTTCTGTCATCTAGTCACTCCTACATTTCTACTAAAATGCCAAAGACATGCTATCCAAAATGAGACAATGGCACCCACAAATCCGACGATGACGGATAATAAACTAACTGGTAGGTATTTCACAATCATTAAAACTAAAAAAGCACTGATGATGAGTTTTAACATTTCACCGATAAAGAAGGCGGTCATGAAGAGCAACATTTGCGATGCACCGACGTATCGGAAAACGCGCCAAACGAAGATGAGATTAGGTAAACCGTAAGCGAGGCCGCCGAGTAAAACGGAGATGCTGTTTTTTTGCCCAAAAAAAATGAGGGCAATAATTGCTAGAGCAACGACACCTGCTAGCTGGAACCAAACGAGTTGGTAAGCTTGGTGTTGGACTTTGAATTTAAGGGTATGGGTAGACATGCGCGGGAGTATAGAGAAGGAACAGGGAATGGTCAATTGCACTGGTTTTTTCGTGCCCGTGCCCGAGTGCGTGCCCGCGCCCGGCTTTTTCTTTGTAAATAATTAAAAGCCGGGCACGGGCACGCAATCGGGCACGGGCACGAAGACCGCGGAGATTAAATAGCTTTCAACGCCTGATCCAAATCATTCTTCAAATCATCAATATCCTCAATCCCCACCGACAACCGAATCAAATTATCATCTATCCCCAACACTTCTCGCTGCGTCTTTGGAATACTCGCATGCGTCATAATCGCCGGATGTTCTATTAAACTCTCCACACCACCCAAGCTCTCTGCTAACGCAAACAACAGACAATGCTCAAGCATTTTAACGGTTTGGTTTAGATCGCCTTTAACATAAACAGAAATCATGCCGCCAAAATAACGCATTTGTTTTTTTGCCAAGGCATGACCTGGATGGTTAGGTAAGCCTGGATAAATGACTTCAGCGACTTTTGAGTGTGATGATAACCAATTGGCTAATTCCATCGCATTTTCACAATGACGTTCCATACGAACGCTCAATGTTTTTAGTCCACGCATTGCTAGAAAGCTATCGAAAGGTCCTGCAACTGCACCAACGGCATTTTGTAGGAATGGAATTTGTTCCGCTAACTCAGGATGATCACCAATGACAATGACGCCGCCTATCATATCAGAATGACCGTTTAAATATTTGGTCGCGGAATGTACCACCAGATCAAAACCGAGCTCTAAAGGGCGTTGTAAAATTGGTGTTGCGAAAGTGTTATCGACAACGGAAATGAGTTGATGTTGTTTCGCAAATACGACAATCTTTTCGAGATCAATTAATTTCAGCATCGGATTGGTTGGCGTTTCAACCCAAATCATGCGCGTTTTAGGCGTAAGATGTTGTGCTAAAGTTTCAGGTTTAGTCATATCCACAAAAGAAACATTTAAACCAGCTGAGCGTTTGCGCACTTTGTCAAATAAACGAAATGTGCCACCGTAGACATCATCACACACGAGCACATGATCACCTGGATTCAGAATCTCGAGGGTTGTCGCAATCGCAGCCATGCCTGAAGCAAAAGCATAAGCGGCAGAACCGGATTCAAGACTCGCAACACATTGCTCATAAGCAAACCGTGTGGGATTTTTTGTACGTGAATATTCGTAGCCTTTATGTTCACCTGGACTTGCTTGCACATAAGTTGAAGTCGCATAAATCGGCGTCATAATCGCACCCGTACTTGGATCTGCTGATTGTCCTGCATGAATAACACGTGTGCCAATATGGAATGACGTTTTACTCATTAGGCTGGTTCCTTCATAAATCCATTTTCTTTCATCCACGCATCATCGACAAATTTAGACATATAATTGCGTATACCATCTGGCAAAATGACTAAACATTTTTGACCTTGTTTAAGTTGGGTTGCGATTTGTAAAGCCGCCCACATCGCAGAACCACTAGAACCACCGACTAATAAGCCTTCTTCTTTAATTAAGCGACGCGCGAGATCAAAAGAATTTTGATCATTTACTTTGATGTATTGATCAACGAGCTTGTTATCTAATACGTCTGGGAAAAAGTCGTAACCAATTCCTTCAACCATATAAGAACAAATTTCAGTACCGCCGCCCAAAATGGAACCGTATGGATCGACGCCAATGATTTGAATACCAGGGTTGGCTTCCTTAAGACGCTTTGCGACACCGGTAATCGTGCCACCTGTGCCAACACCCATCACGACCATCGCTAAATCAGAGCCTAAATCGTCTAAGATTTCTTGCGCCGTATATTTGTAGTGAGAATCCGGATTGCCATGATGAGTATATTGATTGAGGATATGCGCATTTGGTAATTCTTTTTGCAAGCGAATGGCTAAAGAAAGATGGCTGTCAGGATCATCCCATTTCGCTTCTGTTGGCGTGCGATAAATGGTGGCACCCAAAGCTTCTAAAACCACGACTTTTTCGTGACTCATTTTTTGCGGCATGGTGACGATGACTTTGTAGCCTTTTACAGCGCCAGCAAGTGCAAAACCAATGCCCGCATTGCCAGAAGATGCTTCGATTAAGGTATCCCCAGGCTTGATTCTGCCTTCTTGTTCCGCTTGTTCAATCATTTCGACTGCAATGCGATCTTTTACAGAACCACCCGGATTTAAAAATTCACATTTAGCGTACATTTCACAAGGTAAATGTTTCGCAAGACGATTAATACGCACAGTTGGCGTGTTCCCGACGACGTCGAGAATGCTGTTAAATAACATAAACTCTCCTTGAGTTACTCAGGTTTGGCGATAAAGAACCCGTCTGGGTAGGATGAAGCGCTGCAGGTGTAGTCGTTGCTATTGGGTGATAAATCACCACTTATTTGTACAGTCATGGACCTGCCTCTTATTATCCTGCCCATGCTTTCAAGATTGCAAAAATTACTGATGCGGTAGTTTTTGTAAAGATCAAAGCGAGAATAGGGCGTCACAATTTGTAATTTAGATGCAGTAATAAGATAGTTGCGACTGAAAGTTAATGCAACCCAATGATCGTCGCCGCGCGTAAAATCGAAAACGTAGGGAATGTTTTGACCGTGATCAAGATCGCGAATGATTAAAGTCCAAATGGGCTTGCCGATGAAGGAACGTAAATGGGTTTGAATTTGGATCGTTTGTCCCAAGCCATCGAGACCTTCTACAGCAACAGTCGCAGAACGAGCGCTCGCAAACGTTGCGGTGAGACATCCTGCGAAAAAAATCATTTGTCGTATAATGCGTAACATAATGGACTTCACTGTGATTTATTTTATTGTAATCTAAAAATGCATGTGATCATATCGTTGTGGCTTGGATTAGGTGGAAGATTTTCTGCCAGAAAAAGCTGCGTTTTTATTGTCAAATAGGATTTAATACGTGAAAATAAAGGACAGATCGCATTAATGATTACTGATAGAACAAAAAATGTTACTCATAATAATGACTTTATAAGAGATCCGCTCATGACTGTAGAAACAAAACCACTCATTCTTGTTGATGGTTCTTCTTATTTATATCGTGCATTTCATGCGTTACCTGCATTGAAGAATTCTAAAGGACAACCGACAGGCGCCATTTACGGCATGGTCAGTATGCTGAAACGATTGTTAGCAGATTATCGTTCCGATCAAATTGCCGTTATTTTTGATACGAAAGGCAAAACGTTTAGAGACGATCTTTTTCCTGCATATAAAGCGACACGCAAAGAGATGCCAGACGACTTAATTCAACAAGTCGCACCATTGCACGACATCATTAAAGCGATGGGATTTCCATTAATTGCAGTTGAAGGTGTCGAAGCGGATGATGTGATCGGCACACTGTCAAAGCAAGCGACTGCAAGTCAACGTAATGTATTAGTGTCTACAGGCGATAAAGATTTAGCGCAACTCGTTAATCCACATATCACGCTCGTGAATACGATGACAAACACTGTTCTTAATCCAGAAGGTGTGTTTCAAAAATTTGGCGTGCGTCCTGACCAAATCATTGATTACTTAACTTTGATTGGAGATACATCGGATAATATTCCAGGTGTACCACAAGTTGGACCGAAAACTGCTGCAAAATGGCTGCAAGATTACGATAGTTTAGATAATCTCGTTCAGCATGTTGATGAACTCAAAGGTAAAGTGGGACAAAATTTAAAAAATGCTTTAACGCAACTTGAATTATCGCGATCACTCGTCACGATAAAATGTGATGTCGAGTTACCGCTGTCATTAAATGATTTATCAATTGCATCTACAGATCGCTCTGCATTAATTCATTTATTTAAAGATATGGAATTTAAAAATTGGCTAAATGATTTATTAGCAGATACGCAACAACAAGAAGTGAAAAAAGTTACTAAACACTACGATATTATTTTAGATGAGAATCAATTTAATCATTGGATTAATTTACTAGAACAAACCAAGCTTATTGCAATTGATATTGAAACGAATCATTTTGATTATATGCAAGCACAACTCGTTGGTATTTCTTTTGCGATTGCAGAAAATAAAGCAGCATACATTCCTTTCGCACATGATTATGAACAGGCGCCACTTCAGCTTACAAAAGAGTTGGTGTTATCAAGATTGAAACCGATTTTAGAAAATCAAGCAATAAAAAAAATTGGTCAACATATTAAATATGCAATTGAAGTATTAGCGAATGCGGGAATTGATTTGCAAGGTGTGGCTTACGATACGATGTTAGAATCGCATATGTTAGATAGCACGGGAATTAATCTTGGAACAGATACACTCGCGCTTAAATATTTAGGCATTCGTACAATTCCTTATGAAGAAATTGCAGGCAAAGGTGCGAAACAAATTTCATTTAATCAAATTGAAATGAATAAAGCAGCGGAATATGCTGCAGAAAAAGCGGATATCACATTTCGTTTGCATCAAGAACTTTGGTCGCGCATACAACAAAATGAAAAACTCATTAATGTTTTAACAAAAATTGAAATGCCATTAACCTCAGTGCTTGCAGAAATGGAAAGACACGGTGTGTTGATTGATCCTGACAAATTAAAAAAACAAGGTGAAGAGTTACAAGCACGTGTAGTGGAATTAGAAAAGCATGCGTATGTACTTGCGGGCACAGAATTTAATATGAATTCACCGAAACAATTACAAGAAATTTTATTTGAGACATTACATTTACCTATTTTACAAAAAACACCAACAGGTCAACCATCAACAGCAGATGCAGTTTTACAAGAATTAGCACTCGAATTTGAGTTACCTAAAATTATTATTGAGTATCGCAGTTTAAGTAAATTAATTTCGACCTATACTAATCGTTTAGCGGAACAAATTAATCCGCAAACAAAACGGATCCACACTTCTTATCATCAAACGATTACAGCAACAGGACGATTATCATCTTCTGAACCAAACTTACAAAACATTCCGATCCGCAGTCCTGAAGGTCGGCGCATTCGACAAGCATTTATTGCAGCGAAAGGTTATCAACTCGTTAGCGCTGATTACTCACAAATTGAATTGCGTATCATGGCGCATATGTCAGAAGATCCGAGTTTACTCAATGCATTTGCAAATAATCTAGATATTCATGTCGCAACCGCTGCTGAAGTTTGGGAAGTGCCGCTTGATCAAGTGACTTTCGACATGCGACGCAATGCGAAAGCAATTAATTTCGGTTTGATTTATGGGATGTCGGCGTTTGGTTTAACGCGGCAATTAGGAATCGATAGAAAATCTGCACAAGATTACATTGATAAATATTTTGCACGCTATCCGAATGTAAAAGCATATATGGAAAATACACGTTTGATGGCTAAAGAAAAAGGTTATGTTGAAACATTATGGGGCCGTCGACTTTATCTTCCAGAAATTAATGCGAGCCAAATGCCAAGACAAAAAGCCGCTGAACGTGCTGCGATTAATGCACCTTTGCAAGGCAGTGCTGCTGACATCATTAAAATGGCGATGCTGAGTATTCAAAATTGGTTACAGCAAGAAAATATCCCTGCAGCAATGATAATGCAAGTTCACGATGAATTAGTTTTTGAAGTAGCTGAATCTGCTGTGCCTATGGTTGTAAAAGCCATACAAACACATATGAGCCAAGTGGTTACTTTAAAAGTGCCATTACTAGTTTCTGTCGGCACTGGTTATGATTGGGATAAGGCATCGGAGCATTAATGGATCAAGAATCCGCTTTACCAAAAGTTGTGATGGGATTCGATTTTGGAACGAAAAAAATTGGCGTCGCGATCGGTCAAACCGTAACAAAATCAGCGAGAGCGCTTGCTACGATTCCTGCCAAAGAAGGGATACCAAATTGGCAAATATTAGATTCATTAATTAAAAAATGGCGACCCAATGCTTTTGTGGTTGGTATTCCACTTAACATGGACGGTACACCACAAGCAGTGAGTGCTAAAGCGCAAGCATTTGCGGAATTATTACGCTCACGTTATCAACTTCACGTTTATGAAATGGACGAACGTCTCACCACGAAAGCTGCTAAAGAACAATTGTTTAATGAGGGTGGATTTAAAGCACTTCAAGATGGACAAGTTGATCGTGTCGCTGCACAATTAATCCTCCAAAATTGGTTTGTAGAATCTGGATTTTAATCATGACCATTCGCACGACTTACATCATGGCCTTCGCATTCATTACCGCATTACTGGCTACAGGATTTTATTTGCAGTATGTTGAAGGCTATATTCCTTGTCCTTTATGTATTTTGCAGCGTTTTTCTTTCGGTGCGTTATGGATTTTATTTTTAATTGGCGCGCTTACTTATTCAAAAAGATGGCTGCGCATCATCATCGATTTTTTGTGCATCCTGACGTCGATTGCAGGCATTGTGTTTGCCGGCAGACAAATTTATTTACAATCTTTTCCTTCACCTGATAACACGGAATGTGGTGTCAGCATACAATACATGATGCAAGTGCTACCTATTACAGAAGTGATGCAAAAAATATTTGCTGGCAGTGCAGAATGCACACAACGTGGTTGGGAATTTCTATTCTTAACGATGGCAGAGTGGACATTACTTTGGTTTATTGGATTTTTAATTCTCTCATTATGTATTTTGGCAGAAGAATTTAATTGGACGAAGCCACGACGGTAATCCTACCCATATACGCTCAAGTTTGCTAAGGTATGAATTCTTCGCTTCATCGTGATGACCAAGTAAGTACATCAATGCATCAATATAATGATTAAGGAGAGTGCTTTTTGTGAGCACATCACTTTGGGAACAATGTTTATCGGTACTTGAAGGGGAATTTCCTTCACAACAATTCAATACATGGATTAGGCCGCTGCAAGCTGAGCTTGCAAATGGCCGCTTGGTTTTGTTAGCGCCAAATCGTTTTGTGCTAGATTGGATCGCAGAAAGATATCTACTAAGAATTAATGAATTAGTCACTCACTTTTGCTCAGATACGCCGCCTGTGGTTGCTTTGGAAATTGGTAGTAAACGTGGTGATATCCGTGCGCCGGTGGGATTGGCTGGACAAACTGTCGCTCAAAATTCTTATCAAAGCGCAGCAAAAACTTCGGCATTGCCTGAACAACGTACCTATCAAAGTAACCTAAATCTCAATTTCACCTTTGAAAATTTTGTTGAGGGTAAATCTAACCAGTTAGCAAAAGCGGCTTGCTCTCAGGTGGCCTCTAATCCTGCAGTTGCTTACAATCCCCTCTTTTTATACGGCGGTGTTGGTTTAGGTAAAACCCATTTAATGCATGCGATTGGTAACCAAATTATTAAAGACAATCCCAATGCAAAAGTTCTTTATTTGCATTCTGAGCGATTTGTTGCAGATATGGTCAAAGCATTGCAAACCAATTCTATGAATGAATTTAAGCGCTATTATCGTACTGTGGATGCTTTATTAATTGACGATATTCAATTCTTTGCGGGTAAAGATCGAACTCAAGAAGAATTTTTCCATACCTTTAATGCATTATTAGAAAGCCAACAACAAGTGATTTTGACTTGCGATCGTTATCCTAAAGAAATTAATGGTGTTGAAGAACGCTTAAAATCACGCTTTGGTTGGGGATTGACTGTGGCAGTTGAGCCACCTGAATTAGAAACACGCGTTGCTATTTTAATGAGCAAGGCTGAGTTATCCAACATCATCTTGCCATATGAAGTGGCATTTTTTGTCGCCAAACGCATTCGTTCCAATGTTCGTGAATTAGAAGGTGCGTTAAAACGTATCATTGCGAATGCTCATTTTACGGGTAAAGCGATTACACTCGATTTTGTTAAAGAAGCATTGCGAGATTTATTAGCATTACAAGATAAGTTGGTCACGGTTGAAAATATTCAACGTACCGTTGCGGAATATTACAAAATTAAAGTGGCTGATATATTATCGAAGAGGCGTAATCGATCCGTAGCAAGGCCAAGACAAATCGCGATGGCTTTAGCTAAAGAATTAACCAATCATAGTTTGCCGGAAATTGGGGATTCTTTTGGCGGACGAGATCATACAACCGTATTGCATGCTTGCCGGCTGGTGAATGGATTGCGTCAAACAGATGCTGATATTGAAGAAGATTACACTAACCTGCTTCGCATATTAACCACTTAACCAAGAGAGTTTACGCATGGAAATTGGATCACGACGTGAAGAATTGGATATTGTATTAACACGTGAAGCATTATTGAAACCATTGCAAGCAGTGAGCGGTGTTGTTGAAAAAAGACAAACACTCCCTATTCTCTCGAATGTCATGCTTGCAACTCAAGACGGGCAACTGACACTAACGGGAACCGATCTGGAAATTGAGTTAGTTGGTTTTGTGCCGCTACAAGCATTGCATGCAGAAGGCAAAACCACGGTATCTGCGCGCAAGTTATTTGATATTTGCCGAACGTTACCTGAAAATGCGAGTATGCGTTTTACGATGGACAAGCAACATTTGGTGGTCCATGCTGGCGATAGCCACTTCACATTAAACACTTTATCCCCAGATGATTTTCCAAGCGTTGAGTCGACGGATTATTCTATCCAGTTTTCCATTCAGCAAGATTTATTCAAGTCATTGTTTTCTAAAACTTATTTTGCCATGGGTCAGCAAGATGTGCGACATTACTTAAATGGCGCATTTTTAGATATCGGCAAAAACATGATTAAGTGCGTGGCTGCAGATGGTCATCGTTTGGCAATCACCAGTTTAAACGTGGATCATATTGAAAATATCGATGCTCGGGTCATTTTACCGCGTAAAAGTGTATTAGAATTGATGCGCTTGTTAGGTAACGACGACCAAGGTCAAATCAGAGTTCACATTGGCGAAGGAAGATTTCGAGCGGTCGGATCAGAATTTATTTTCACTACAAAGCTAATAAATGCTCAATATCCGGACTATACTCGCTTAATTCCTAAAGGAACCTCAACTGCTACTGCAGATCGCGAAGCCATTAAACAAGCACTTACTCGCGCTTCCATCTTGTCCAACGAAAAATTTCGCGGCGTGCGTTTACAACTCGAAACCAGTAAATTAACCATCACTGCTAATAATTCCGATCAAGAACAGGCTAAAGAAGCCATAAACCTTAATTATGCTGGTAACTCCATGGAAATTGGCTTTAACGTCGCTTATCTTCTTGATATCTTGTCGGCTATTTCTGATAAAGCTGTGCGCTGTATTTTTACAAGTCCTAACGATGGGGTCTTAATTGAACCTAGCGATAGTGACAACAGTCTTTATGTTGTGATGCCGATGCGTTTATAGGTAGAGGTAATCTATACCTCTCATGCCTATTACTTCGCTACGCATTAGTCAGTTTCGTAATTTAGAGGGTGTTGATGTTAGTCCTCATCAATCTGGCTTGAATATTATCTGTGGTGAAAATGGCAGTGGTAAAACCAGTCTTTTAGAATCAATTTATTATCTCGGGACAGGTCGGTCATTTCGTACTTCGGTTGCAAATAGCTTAATTCGCCATCAACAAGGAAAATTTTCCGTTTTTATTCAAACAGTTAATAATGATCAACGGCACATTCCTCTGGGTGTAGAGCGAGAGTATTCAGGGGTGACCCGCATTCGTATGAATGATTGTGATGCAGTCACACTAACTGATTTAGCGACGAACTTCCCCTTGCGCTTAATTTATTCGCAATCCCATCAGTTATTTGAATCAGGGCCGTCACATCGGCGAAAATACCTGGATTGGGGTCTTTTTTATCAAAATCCAGGATTTTTGCCTTGCTGGCGTCAATATGAGCGGATTTTGAAACAACGTAATGCTGTTTTACAGCGACGACGTCCTAAAAGTGAGTTAGATCCCTGGACTGATCATTTGATCAAATTAGGCAATGAATTAACTGAATATCGCCGCGCTTATACACAATTATTACAATCTGAACTGGCAACGACCGCCGCACAACTATTACCCCATTTTGAGATCGAGTTATCCTATCTTTCTGGTTGGGGTGACATCGTTCCATTTGAGGAAGCGCTCAGCGCCTGCTATCACGATGAAATGCGTCTTGGTGGTACAAAAGTAGGCCCTCATCGTGCTGAGCTCGAGATCACAATTGATAGCATTCCTGCTAAACAATTTTTATCCAGAGGACAGCAAAAATTACTTATTTGTGCTATGATCATTGCCCAAGGTAAGCTGATGACAAAGCAGACTAAACAAGGTCTAATTTACCTTATCGATGACCTTCCATCGGAGTTAGATCAGCATAGCCGCAAGCGGTTATTGTCATTGCTGCTTGAACAAGAAGCGCAAGTGTTTATTACTGCCATTGATTTGAAGTATGGTCCAGGTTCTGAATTGAGCAACTTGAATGTCCCAATGAAAGTGTTTCACGTGGAACATGGTCGGGTTGCAGAGTTAGCAACAATAGACGCTTAAAAGATGTTAGGAGTGAGATGTGAATACGAATACAACTGACGATACATATGATTCCTCTAAAATCAAAGTCTTAAAAGGTCTTGATGCAGTAAGAAAGCGTCCAGGCATGTATATTGGCGACACTGAGGATGGCACTGGCTTACATCATATGGTGTTTGAGTTAGTCGATAACTCTATTGATGAAGCATTAGCAGGCTATTGCGATACCGTATGGGTCACTATCCATACTGATGAATCCGTAACCGTAAAAGATAATGGACGAGGCATTCCTGTGGATATCCACCCAGAAGAAGGGTGTTCAGCTGCTGAAGTCATTATGACTGTTTTACACTCTGGTGGTAAATTTGATAATGATTCGTATAAGATTTCAGGCGGTTTACACGGAGTAGGCGTGTCTGTTGTTAATGCGCTTTCTGAAGAATTGCGCTTAGTAATCCGTATTAATGGCAAAATGCATGAACAAATTTATAGACACGGCGTTCCTGATGCACCGCTCGCAGAAGTTGGCCCAACGCAAGAGCGTGGTACTGAAGTCAAATTTAAACCCAGTGCCGAAACATTCAAAAACATTCTATTTAACTACGATATCTTAGCTAAGCGCTTGAGAGAATTAGCATTTTTAAATAGTAAAATTAAAATTTATTTGACTGATGAACGCATAGATAAAACAGATAATTTTGAATATAGCGGTGGGTTAAGAGGGTTTGTTGAAGATTTAAATCGTAATAAAACGCGTATTCACCCAAAAATATTCTATTTCCTTGCAGAAAAAGAGTCGATCAGTGTCGAAGTAGCAATGCAATGGAATGATACTTATCAAGAGAAGTTATTTTGTTACACCAATAATATTCCACAACGTGATGGCGGTAGCCACGTTGCTGGTTATAGAAGCGCTCTCACCCGTGTGCTTAATAATTACATTGAACATGAGGGTTATGCAAAAAAAGAAAAAGTAGCGACATCTGGTGATGATTTTCGTGAAGGATTAACAGCTGTTTTATCGGTTAAAATGCCAAATCCGAAATTTTCATCACAAACAAAAGATAAATTGGTGTCATCAGAAATTAAAGCCATTGTTGAATCGTTAATGAATGAGAAATTCCAAGAATTTCTCATGGAAAACCCACAAGATGCAAAAAGTATCGTAACAAAAGTGATTGAAGCTGCGCGTGCACGTGAAGCGGCAAGAAAAGCTCGCGAATTAACCAGGCGTAAAAGTGCATTAGATGTTGCTGGATTGCCAGGAAAATTGGCTGATTGCCAAGAAGAAGACCCAAGCCGGTCGGAATTGTTTATTGTTGAGGGAGATTCGGCAGGTGGTTCAGCTAAACAAGCGCGAGATAGAAAAACGCAAGCTGTTTTACCTTTAAAAGGTAAAATTTTAAATGTGGAAAAAGCTCGCTTTGATAAAATGCTATCTTCAACTGAAGTCGCAACGCTAATCACAGCATTGGGTTGTGGGATCGGTCATGAGGAATATAATCCAGATAAAACGCGTTATCACAGCATTATCATCATGACTGACGCTGATGTGGATGGTTCACATATTCGTACTCTACTTTTAACCTTCTTTTTTAGACAAATGCCTGAATTAATTGAACGCGGTTATATCTACATCGCGCAACCGCCGTTATTTAAAGTCAAAAAAAGTAAGCAAGAACGTTATGTCAAAGATGAAAGAGCATTGGAAAACATGCTTTATGAATCAGCGCTGGAAGGTTCAAGACTGCAGCTTAGTGATGGTCGTGTCTTAGAAAAAGAAGAGCTAACTAATTTAGTGACCGAGTATCATGCAATGATGAACCTCATTCATCGATTGAATAAGCGATACCCAAAAGAATGTTTGAGCGCGATGATGATGATGCCGTATGTTGAAGAAAGCCATTTAGCCGATCAACAATACATGCAAACATATATTTCGCAATTAGAAGTGAAGCTCAATCAAACTGCAGAAGATACGGCTTTTTATAGCATCACACTGGTGGAAGACACGGAAAGGCGTTGGTGGGTTCCTAAAATATCGATAACCAACCACGGCGTGTTAAGCAATTTTGTTATCCAGAAAGATTTATTCTTGTCTTCAGATTATCGAAAAATGTGCGAATTTGGATCAAAACTAAATAAATTGATTTCTCCTGGATCAATTATACATCGTGAAGAAAAGAAACAAACCATACAATACTTTTCCGATGCGATTACTTGGTTACTCGCTGAAGCTAAAAAAGGTCAAACTTTCCAGCGTTACAAAGGTTTGGGTGAAATGAACCCTGATCAATTGTGGGAAACGACGATGGATCCAGAACGACGCGTCTTATTACAAGTAAAGGTTGAAGATGCCATCGCAGCCGATCAAATGTTTACAACATTAATGGGCGATGAAGTTGAGCCAAGACGTCTATTTATTGAAGAAAATGCACTGGAAGTGAGCAATTTGGATATTTAAGGATTAAATTGTGTACCGTGCTCCTTTTTGTGTTAAATAAAGCCGGGCACGGGCACGCAATCGGGTGCGGGCACGATAGCGCAGTTGATATCACAGATGGTATTTATAGACAAAATGCTAAAATCTTTACTAAATTCATGCAGCTACATCACTTTTTACTAACAATTCGATCACTTTCATTTTACAACCAGACAATTTTCTGCCTATCTATATAAAACAAACTATAATTGAAATAGAGCGCACTATCCTTATATGAAAACAGTTTAAGTGAGGTTGGTATGGCAGAAGTTTCGTTACCACCAAAAGATGATAAGCAGATACAACAAGCGTTGCAGGCATTACGTGAACAGTATTCCAATGCAACCAAAACCAAAATTCTAACTAACCCATCAGATATTGATAGCAAAGATAAATTGATGGAAGAAATGCATGGTTGGTGCAAAGAACATGAAACCATTGCCGTTCTGAAAAGCGCAGTTATTTTATCTTCTGATCCAACTTCACGTACCGTTCAAAATTGCAAATCATTACTACTAAGCAAGGGCATCCATCCAGGCCAAGTTTATGCAGCGACAGAATCATTAGTTGAATTGTTATTAGCAAGTAGTAGTGAAGAAGAAGATTTAAAACGTCATAAAGGTGAAACGAGTGCTTCTTTTAGTGATCAACAACGACATTTGCGCGAATTAGTTTATGAAGCGGTTAGACAGCAAGTCAGTGATATCCATATTCAAGTACGACAAACATATACCAAAATTCGTATGCGCCAACACGGTGAATTGCGTGTGTACGCTGAGTGGTCTGAAAAATTAGGTCGTGAAATTGCGTCTGTTGCATTTAACAAAGAAACAGATCACGCCACTTCTCACTTTAATCCACTCGTTCCACAAGATGCTTCCATGCCACTGAAAATTCATGGCAAAGATATCCGTTTACGTTTAGCGAGTGTGCCAGCACACGGCGGTTTCGATATGGTGATGCGTATTCTTGCGACCGGAGAAGAACGCACGAAATATTTAGATGAATTAGGTTATACGCAAAAGCAAATTGATATTATTAAAATGGCAATGAAGTTGCCGTTTGGCGCGATCATTGTTGCAGGTCCAACAGGTTCTGGTAAAACAACGACACTCGCAAGTTGTATGGAAATGGTCGAATCAACTGTGAAATTATATTCGATTGAAGATCCAGTTGAAAAAGTTGTTGAAGCAGCAACGCAAGTCCCAGTGAATACAGAAAAAGAAGATAGAAGTTTTGCAAGCATGGGACGTGCAGCACTGCGTATGGATCCAGACGTTATCATCTTAGGTGAAATGCGAGATGAAGATACTGCACATGTGATGGTCCGTGCATCAATTACAGGTCACTTAGTGTTAACCACATTACATACTAACCGCGCAACAGCGATTGTGACACGTTTAGTTGATATGGGAATTTCCCCTGTTTTATTAAGCGACAGTAGCGTGTTACGCTGCTTAATGTGTCAAAGACTTATCGCAAAAGTTTGCCCTGCTTGTGCAGTGCCAGTACGACAATCAGAAGCCCACAAACCTTACATTAATGATTGGGAAGCAGTGTTAGGCAAAGAAGTTCTTGATCTAGCAAAAGCACGCGGTAATGGTTGTCCGCAATGTAATCGTTCAGGTGTAGGCGTTCGTGTTGTCGTTGCAGAAGTGATTTGGGTTGATGAAGAAGGAAGGCAATTTATTCAAAAATGCGATACGCTAAGTTGGGAAAAATATTTGAAAGAGAATGGTTGGCAAGATTTCCGTGATCGCGCCATTGATTTAATTCGATCAGGAACGTGTGATCCATTTGATGCTGAAAAAGTTGTAGGACCAATTAACCCTGCAACACAAGCTAAAACATTTAAATACAATTAAGAGAGATTGAATATGGTTCTGACAAGCGCGTCATTAGGTAATTTTTTCGAAACGATAATGCATGCGATTAAACGGTGGCAATTTGGTAATAAACAACAACTCGCTTTTTTAGAAGATCTGTATTTATTAATTAACGATGGTATTCCAGCAAACCGCGCTGTAGAAATGATGGGTCAAGTTACAACAGGTTTAAGTAGAGAAGTAGCGCTATCATTAAGTGGCAAGATTGCAGAAGGTCAACCGCTCGCAGATGGAATGCAAGAATGGTTTAGTATGAATGTCGTGGAAATAGTTCGAGTTGGTGAATCAGGTGGTGCGCTCGGACAAACATTAAAATCAGCAATTAATATGCTGTCACAACAAGGTGTCGCAATTGGTGCGTTTGTTGGAGCAGTCGCATATCCTCTCTTAGTTATTATGATTGCTTGCGTTGTCATTCTTTATTTGAATAATTCAGTATTCGTGCAATTCAAATTAGTTAAACCTATGAGTCAATGGCCGGACGCAGGTCTTCGTTTAGTTGCTTTAGCAAATTTTATTGAATCGTGGTGGTGGTTGGTGATTGTCATCATTATCGCAACTGGCATTATTACGAAACGAATTATGTCAAATTATATCGGCGAATTTCGTCCTCTACTTGATCGAGTTCCGCCTTTTTCTTTTTACCGTCAACTCACAGCAGCACGCTTATTAGAAACATTGGGTTTGTTAGTTGCAAATGGTGTGGTTTTTAAATCATCGATTAAAGTCATGCAATATCAAGCGAATCCATATTTACTCTCTCACTTAGTGAAGATGGAACATTTATTAGGAATGGGTAAAACAAATATTGGTGATGTGTTAGCAACAGGTTTAGTAACGGATAGTGATTTGATGCGCTTGCGCGTGATGGCAGAAGTAAAAGGTTTCGAGCATGGTTTAATTCGTATGGGTGTGCGTGGTACAGATCAAGCGACTAGCACATTAAAATTTATCGCCAAAATTATGGGCGGTATTTTTTTAATGATTGGCGGTGCTATGATTATTATGATTGTTCAAGGTATTTATATGACTGGTATGTCGCTAGGTTCATAGCGTTGTTTGAAGTAGGTATTCACTATGTTAGGGTTGAAGCGAAATGCAAGTAGAGCATCACAAACGGGCGTCACCATATTAGAAGTGATGTTGGTCATGGCGATAGGCGCTTCAATACTTTTCTTCAGTATTCAACAATATCTTACTTATCGTAAAGATGCAGATGCAGTGGTGGTGGAATCAAATGTGGATGCTATTTTTCAAGCGATGTCTGCGTATTATCGCATAAATTGTTATGGTCCAAGTAATACGGATGGTTCGTTAGGTGGCACCGGTAACAATGGCGGTACACTTAATCCAAAACAATTCTCAGGTATTAATAAGCTACTTAACATGAACACTGATCTCATCACACCAGCTCTTTTAAATGGCAACGGCATTATTATTAATCCCTTAATTGATGCTGCAGGTGCTACGAGTACGGCTTTTAAAGGCTATGTTGCGCAATTTAATAAAACGCAACCGAGTCTTCAAAGACAAGTATGTGAAAATGGTACAGGCACAACACCAACACCCGGCAGACCAACCCCGATACCTACATGTAGTACAGCGCTAGTGAATACGGGAGAGATTGTGATTTGGAAAGCGCAAGTCGCTGCAAAATTAAATGATACAACGAACGCTTCAACCTATTTAAATTTTCTTGGTGCTGATTGCTTGTCTTCTCCTGGAGCTGGCGGCATCATTAATCCTTGTAGTAGTAACACACCAGGTGCTTATGTTGTCTGGGAACGTTTACCTTCCGCTGTTAATCCAGGCGCGGCTTCACCTTATTGGGAAAGTATGCCAACTGTAACTCAATTTACGCTAATGTATAGAACAGCACCGATTTTAAATTTAACAAATCAATTCCAAGCGGATTCACAAACATATTTATGTGGTAATTAACAGGTGGCTTAGATGAAAAAAAATTATCATGGTTTTACATTAATCGAAACATTATTAGTTCTCGTGATCATTAGCATGATTATTTTTTCAGGCTTAGGTTATTTACGTCAAAGAACATTGCAAATGCGTATGGATAGAGTCAGTTTGCAAATGCAACAAATATTAAATGCTGGATTGGCTTTTTACGTAACGAATAACAAATGGCCGCAGCAATTGTCAGATTTACAAGGAACTTATTTACCACCAACTACAGTGCCACTTAAAAATCCGTGGGGTCAACTTTATGTTGTTGATGGCACTAACGTAGAAAAGTTAATTGTTTATACGAGCACAGTATCTGCGAGCTCAAGTGAAGCATCAACAGCTGCGAATGTCATTGCGGGTATGTTACCTATGTCTTACACATCTACTACTGTTCCTAGCGCCTCTGCAACACCTACCGCTTGCACAACTCAAACGACATGTTACATTGTTTCAAGTGTGAATATTCCCGGACAAAATCTTAATAATGCGCGCGCAATTAATTTTTCAGGTCTTTACAAACACGGCGCTTGTGTACCCGTTCCTCAATGTCCAGTCGATGTGACAGGTAACACAATGACAGCACAAGTTTTTGTAGCGCCAGTGCAAGTTGCTGGTACTTATGACGGTGGTTTGAGTACTAGTAATCCTAACGTTTATCCTATTTCAAGTTTTTCAGCTTATGCGACGCCTAAAGTTCCTGCAGGAAATAATCCTGTTTCTTGCACAGGAGGAAAAGCTCCTGATTGTTCAGCATTAGATGGCGGAACTGTTGGTCATTGGCGCGTCTGCGTGCAAGTTGTAACTGAACGTGGAGTGGTTTCGGATAATTCAGCTGCTACGCCGCCGTCACCCAACTGGGGAGACAATCAAACCATTATGGCATTAACACGTTGTGTAACTAACAACGAACCTGCAGGATCTCCTTTCAATATCTATCCATAATAAAATGGTTGGAATAATTCTCGAGTACTATAAACTATTTAGACTTGATAACTCATTATATTCAAGATAAATTGGGCTTAAGCGTAATTGTGAATAAGGATGGGATGCCATAACATGAAAAAACGTTTGCTTATTGTTGCTGCTCTGATCTGGATCATCCCGCTTTATGTTAACGCAGGATGGGAAGTGTCAAAGCCAGAAGCCACCATACCTAGAGAACCATTTTTCCAAGCAGCAAGTCCACAAACCAAAGCAACATTCGTCCCAAAAGCATACGGCAGCACTGCATTTCCAAATCAATTTGCATCCCTCGGTCAACCTGCTCCAGTTTATGCAGTGAGTGTGAGTGGTTCATTAAAAGAAAATATAGAACGCATTCTTGGTCGATATCATTTTAAAGTGATTTGGCAAGCGCCTTACGATTACAATTTTGATGGCAAAGTAAGTGGTGCAAGTTTAGCTGATGTCGTAGAAAAATTATTAAAACCTTTTCCTCTGCAAGCCGTCATGTATATGTCCAACCGAACGATTACAATTTCTCCGAGATCCGTAACGTCCAACATAGGATAAATTTGAACATGTTTAAGAAATGGATAGTCTTGATATTGTCTATAGCGTTTGTTTTAACAGCTTGTCATTCGCCACTATATAATCAAACCGAAGGGAATATAGCTGATGTTAAAATCAGGGCTGCCCAGCTAAAAAAGCATGATGATATTCGAGCTAGGCAACAAACATCACTTGTAGTGAAACCAGATGCGTATGTTGATCGTACACCTGTCGCGATTAATCATCGTCCAAGTTGGCTCAGCAATCATATTGTGATTCGCGGGTCTCAACTACCATTCGCTTATTTCACAAGACTCATTGCAGCAGGTGCTGGAAGCCAAGTGTTAGTTAAATACCAGCCTCGATTAGATCAAAACGTTAATGTCAGCATGAATTATTCGGGAACAGTACAAGGCGCACTTGATTTACTCGCGACCAAATCAGGTAACGTTTATAGTGTCACCGCTAACAAAGTTTATTGGCAATCATTTATTACGAGAACCTTCGATATTGCCTTCTTACCTGGCGATTCTGATTATATGGTAGGTAAATCAAAATCAAGCGGAACGACACAAGCCTCATCAAGCAGTGGTACACAAACAACTAATTACACAACTAGTGACCCATCAAATGATGAATATTCTAATTTAAGCGGTAAAATATCGATCTGGAAAGATTTGAAAGATACGGTCACTCAAATGATGTCTCCAGATGGCAAATTATCAGTGTCACAATCGGCAACCTCTATTACAGTTGTGGATAGACCTACAAACATCGAATTAATTGGTCAATATGTTGCAAATTTAAATACTAGTCTTTCAAAACAAGTCTTAGTCAAAATACAAGTTCTAGAAATAGATTTAACAAACGCATTCAACTATGGTATCGATTGGAATATTGTTACAACAGCATTTGCGAATACTAACTTCCAAATCAATGCTCAGTACGGCACACCTATTTCTCTATCAAACATCTTACCTAATCCAAATGTTCCGTCATTTGGAACGGTTGCAAATGGGAGTGGACTCATTCCAAGTTATCAAATTTTGATAAAAGCGCTTAATCAACAAGGTAAAACCGCAATTGTTTCAGAACCAAGAACCTTATGCCAAAATAATCAAGTTTGCGTTGTAAGGATTACACGAAATCAAGGTTATATTGCAAGCATTGAAAATACCTCTAGTAGCAATACAACTGGCGGTGCTCAAAATAATAATAACAGTGTGACTTCTCAAGTCACACCAGGTGTTGTCGTCACTGGTTTTACACTTTATGTCCTACCGAAAATCATTAAAGATAAAGTTTACTTGTCGGTCAATGCTGATATATCGACTTTAATTCAGCTCAGAACATTTGGAACACCGACCACTACAGCTGCTAGTTCTCAAGTCGAATTACCAGATGTGACTGAAAAACATTTTAATCAACGCAGTATGATTCGATCAGGCGATACACTGATCCTTTCAGGGTTAAAAACACTCAGAAATGTTTCAGGCGCTGCGCAATTCCTCACTTCACAAGCATTAGGCGGCACGACAGCTGCACAAACGAATAGTGAAACAATTATTTTGATCACGCCGATCATTCTGAATGGAAAGTGCTAGATGCCCTACATTACGCGTGAAGATGGCGAACGTTTTGTTATCCCGTCGTACAGAGATGTACTGACGGCTAATCAAACGAGCCAACTTAAACGGGAAATTAGACTGCTAAGCCAGAGCTATGGCGAATACATCACGCTACAAAAGAAATCAGTAACGCAATATGAAGTCGCATTTTCAACAGAAACAGGTTATTTACTGGGTGAATCTATTTGGCATCATTTCAACAAACCTGAAGATTTAATTTATTGCGAAGCGATTCCAAATACGATGGAAGCCATTTTAGTCATCGTAAAAAATGGTAGCGTTTATTTAGATGGCAGTTTCCCACTGGATAGTATTCCTGAAGAATTAATCATTTTTCTCACGCAACAAAATAATTTTGAAATTTATATTTATGGCGATGTTCCCATTAGTCAAGAACCAGAAGCCGGCAAATTTAGTTTCGAAGCCAGCTCTGTAAAAAAATTCGAAGTATTAACCAATCCGATATTTCCAAAGATACCTTTATTAAAAATATATCAACTACAATTAGTCGATATTGTTCTTAAAGCTCACGGTATAGGTGGTGTACCAGTTGCGCCAATCGTAGGTTTAATCTTATTAGCTGCTGCAGCCTGGCTTGGCTGGTCGTATTTTTCTTCAAAACCCGCCGCTATGGTTGAAGAGAAACAAGAAATCAATCCTTATGCTGCTTATTTCAAGACACTCGCTTCGCCTGCACCAGATAGCGAAGTGAATGGTTTTCTCACGCAACTGAATACGGTTTCCCAAATACCAGGATGGATGATCTCAGGCGTTAAATATACTCGAGGTGGCTCAACCTTCGATCTCAAATCAAATGGTGGAAAAGTTGAAGGACTATATGCCTGGGCACAGAACAATAAAGCAGATGTTGTCATTAGAAAAGAAGGTATTTCACTTCGAATGATGTCAATACTACCTAATCGACCAGACACGACAACGATCTCTCCTATAGATAAAGTGATTGGTGTTTTGGTAGATCGTCTAAGTAATGTATATCCTGGTAATCATATGTCTTTACGGGAATCCGCTCGTCAAGGTGTTTATAATGAAATATCAATCGTCATCAGTTTTCAAATAGTATCACCAGGCCTTCTAGCTTTAATTGGTAAGCAATTTGAAGAGATGCCTCTCGTATTGCAAAACATCGCTGTCACATCATTTGATGCCAGCGGAAACTTGTCCGGTTCTATCACTTTAGAAGTATTAGGTAAATAACTATGGCAGATAAAACGCAAGCTATCTCAGGGATGTCAACACGTCAAAAAGTAACCGCTGGTGTGATGGTCGTTGTTGTATTAATTATATTGTGGCAGCTTGTCGCTTTGTTTAGATCAGGCTCAACCACAACTACGCCAACAACTGCGCCCGCGAATATAAGAACAACAACTGGCGCACCCACTTCAGCCCAACCTCAAATGATGACGCCAAAGGTTGTCGATATTATGGCTCAAAAGCCAGCGATGACAGAGCGCGAAAGTGAATTAATGAAGCAGCAGCAAGAAACTCAAGCTAAGTATTTACAAGCGCTAAATGATTTGCAAGTGCTAAAAGTTGCAAAAGATATTGCAAACGCAAATAAAGATATATCGGCAGCTAGATTATCTACGGTTGTTTCTGAAAAAAAAATCATCGATATTTTAACGCCTCCTGCACCACCGCCAACATCGGATGTGATTTCAAAACTCAATCCAATTCAATCGCAACAACCAATTTATAGCGATCAAGAAGTCAGGTATACCGTGGTCTCTATCTCTCAATTACAAAACAAATGGAGTGCTGTCTTAGGATATAAAGGCACTTTATATAACGTACATGTTGGTGATACTCTCACAGCAGATGGTTCCACTGTTGTGTCGATTTACAGAGATGCTGTGACCATTTCTAAAGATGGTAAAAAAACGCGTTTAACTTTAGTTCCGATTTTGTAACAAAATTTTAAAGTAAAAATCCCCGCATTGCGGGGATTTTTTTTGCGTTCACAATCGTTCATAATCTGTCATCCCGGAATTTAGGGCTGTTTAACGAGCGTGTTTTGCGAGTTTAGCGGCGCTTAATATCCGGGATTCTAAACTGTCCCTCAAATACTCTTGACGCAGGTCCTGTCATATAAACGGGCGTGTTATCACCACTCCATTCAATAAATAAACTACCTGATTGAAAATCTACTTGCGCGTTTTGTGCGATCCAATTATTTAAGATGCCTGCAACCACTGCTGCACATGCATTACTGCCGCAAGCATACGTTTCGCCAGTGCCACGTTCCAACGTTCTTAATTTTATAGAATGAGGATCAACGACTATCATGCACCCAACATTAGTGCCAGCAATATAACGAGAATGTGTTGCAATTTCATGTGCGTGCAAATCAAAGAAATCAGTTTGAGATTCATTAATTTTTACGATGGCATGAGGGTTGCCTAATGATAAGTTTGTCACATTCACTTGAGTATGATTGTTTAAATCGATTAACACTTGTCTATCCATAACTGTTGGTACACCCATTGCAATTCGAATATGATCATAATCAGCAATAGAAACAGGGAAAATCCCGGCTTTTGTAGCTAAAGTTAATTTATTAGGATGTTTTAAAGATTCGTCTTCATTCACATAACGTGCAATACATCGCAAACCATTGCCACATTGCTCAGCTTCGCTGCCATCAGAATTGAAAATTCTAATAAAATAATCAGCATCAGTACTTGGATGTATCGTGAGAAGTTGGTCAAAACCAATTCCTGAATGCCTATTTGCAAAGGCTTGGATGTTTATCGTATCCACATCAAAAGACTGCGTCAGTGTATTGATAATGACAAAATCATTACCCAAGCCGTGCATTTTTGTGAATGATATTTGTCGTGTTTGTTTTGTCATAAGCGGTATGCACTTGTTTAGTAGGTGTAAGATAAAGTTTGCCTGGTTGTCCGCAAGCAGAAATAAAAAAACTAAAAATGATTAAAATGAAGAATCGCATACTTCTCTCGCCGGTTGATCATGATGATGTCTGTTGTAATTTAGTCATAAGTAGTTGGTATATACACTCTTTATCAAGATAGGTATATTATACATGATGATGGGATTTTATACCCACTTATGTAAATACAGCAGAGGATTATAGCGGTATCATGGATGACATCCTTAATCAATTAGAGCGTAAAGTAAGAAATCTTATAAAACACCAAGATAGACTTCAGTTGGCAAATGTGCAGTTATTTCAAGGCCAATCTGTGTTATCTCGCGAAAAAGAATCAATGCTGACGAAGCAAAAGAAACTGATCACTCAGATCGAAGCGATGGTTGAAAAACTAAAAGGTATCGAGAAGCAACTATGAACAGTAAACATGTGAATGCCACAGTTGAGATTTTAGGGAAACCTTATACCATCCGTTGTGCGGAACATGAGGTCGCCTTATTAGAACAAGCTGCAGATTACTTACATGAGAAAATGTCGGAAGTGCAAGCTTCCGGAAAAGTCATTAACATAGAGCGCATCGCTGTGATTACAGCACTGAATGTTGCTTCACAATTTTTACAATCTGATCAGCAGAAATCGTCATTGCAAACGAAGTTAAATAATCGGTTGAGCCAACTTCAAGACAAACTAGACACTGCATTAAATAATGCTTTGCAAACGGAGCTTAAGGGCTGTTGAGTGCAAACTAGTAAATTGACAATAGTCCTTACTTACTCATCTGACTAATCATGACGAGATAGTGAAATGAGTACTACTGAAAAAGCTGCATTACGTCAGCATTTCCGTCATCTACGCCAACAGTTAAATGTCGAAACACGAATGGTTTATGCAAAACAAGCCACCCAACTTCTTATTAAACAAGATTGCTTTAGAGAAAGTCAGCATATCGCTTGTTATTTAAGTGTCAAATCTGAGATGGATGTGATGCCTCTCATGGAAATAATTTGGCAGAATAATAAAAAATGTTATCTGCCTGTGCTTTCTCATCAAAATGATCTTGGCTTTGTCCATTATGAAAATCATGATGATTTAATTCCAAATCAATTTGGAATCATGGAACCAAAATTCAAAGATCAAAAAATTTCATTAGAGAAATTGGATATTATCATCATGCCATTGATTGCTTTTGATCAAAAGGGACATCGATTAGGAGCAGGTGGTGGCTACTACGATAAAACTTTTGCAAATGTTGCCAAGGATCAGCGTCAACCGTTACGTATTGGTTGGGCCTTCTCCATTCAACAAGCTGAACAATTACCTCATGATGTTTGGGATGTTGATTTGCACGCACTTGTTACAGAAAATAAATTTTTAATATTTAAATAACAAAGCGAAAAAAATTAAGTAGCAAGCGTTGTCATCATTCTATGCTCTGCAGTCGAAATTAATCCCATTAATTCACGAATAGCGATGAACAACATCGCATAATCGATTTGGGTCGTTGTATTGAGCATATTAAGTAAATCATCCCAACGCTTAAGAACATGCGGATTTTGATCAATCCATTTCTGGATTAGTTTTTGAGTGTCTTTTTCAGATCTATCATTTTTAATAATCACGACGGTAAGCGCCCGTTGAGAAATATCCAACTCATCTCTCAGAGTTAAACGAGCGAGTGCACTCCAATTGCCTTCACGCGAATCAATTGCGATTTGATCACGGAACCAAACTAAATGCATACGTTCTCCGCACGCAAAATACACTTCCGCGGTGCGCATCAAATCTAATTTATGTTTCGCTGAAATATCGATAATGTTTAATGAAGTATAAATCGCACGATATGTTGCGATACGTCGTGCTATTTCAGCCGGTAATCCGGTATTTACAAATTCGTTTGAAATGGAGTCAAGATAATTTTTTGTGTCACCCGACATCAATGTTGGTATTTGATTTTCTAAATTATTAATTTTCGGAGCAAAATGTGCGATAATTGTTGCCAAATTTTTATTAATGTAAACACTATGTAAAAACCAACGTGTAGAAAGATTAATTAGTCTACGAAAGCTAAAAAGCATATCGTATTGATCAGCCATTGGTAGTTTGAAATCCAAACTTTCAACAATTTTTTGTAGCTCAGTGGTGGCATATATACTTGAAGCGATGGCATAAGCGCGTATGATTTCTTTAATGCTCGCGCCGGTTTCAATTTGTAATCGATAGACAAACGTAATTCCCATCTCATTCACAAGGTGATTACTAAGTTGTGTCGCAATGATATCACGATGTAATCCATGTTTTTTCATTGCAGAATAATATTTTTTTGAAATAGAGGGTGGGAATGCACTCTTTAGTTGCTCATGAAAAAACGGATCTTCTGGAAGATCAGAATCGAGTATAGATTGCTTGATATGTATTTTAGTGTAAGCAAGTAACACGGCGAGTTCGGGCCGAGTTAAACTTTCGCCGTTAGCTTTGCGATCAGCTAAGGTTTTTTCGTCAGGCAAAAATTCAACTTTACGATTAATAATTCCTAAGGATTCTAATTCTTTAATGTAATTTGCATGCAAACTAAGACTTTTTTTTGCTCCAAATGCAGTGTAGCTCATGACTAAAGCTTGCTGATAATTATCGTTTAAAACAAGTTTAGCAATTTCATCTGTCAGTGAAGCGAGTATGGTGTTACGTTTTTTAAACGTGAGTTTTTTCTGAAATATTTCTTGATTGAAAAGGATTTTAAGATTGACTTCGTGGTCAGAGCAATCAACACCAGCAGAATTATCGATAAAGTCCGTATTAATCAAACCACCTTTTAAAGCAAATTCAATTCTACCACGTTGTGTAAATCCAAGATTGCCACCCTCACCCACGACTTTGCACTGTAATTCAATTCCATCAATGCGGCAGTAATCATTCGTACGGTCACCAACATCAGCATTACTTTCCGAACTAGCTTTGACATAAGTACCAATTCCACCATTATATAAAAGATCAACTGGTGCTTTTAAAATGGCACGGATTAAATCTGTTGGTGTTAAAGATTTATCTTGTATAGCCAGAACTTTTTGCATTTCAGGCGTGATCGCGATGGATTTTAAGCTGCGCTTAAAGATTCCGCCACCTTTTGAAATTAATTTAGAGTTATAATCTTCCCAAGAAGAAATAGGCAAGTTAAATAAACGTAATCTTTCTTTATAAGAAGTGGCAGGATTGGGGTTAGGATCAATAAAAATATGTCTATGATCAAATGCTGCAATAAGTTTAATTTTATTACTGTAAATCATGCCATTACCAAAAACATCGCCGCTCATATCACCAATACCAATGGTAGTGAAAGTATGTTTTTCAATATCAATTTCTAATTCACGAAAATGACGTTTAACTGATTCCCATGCGCCTTTTGCAGTAATCCCCATTTTTTTGTGGTCATAACCAGTGGACCCACCTGATGCAAAAGCATCATCAAGCCAAAAATCATATTCTCTTGAAATTGAATTTGCGATATCAGAAAAATTTGCAGTCCCTTTATCAGCTGCGACAACGAGATAAGGATCAGCTGCATCACGACATACAATATTTGCAGGTGGGACTGGCTTATTATTTTTAATATTGTCAGTAAGATCTAATAAGCCTTTAATAAATGATTTATAACAAGCAATCACTTCTGTTTGGACGACATCACGCGACGCATCTTCCGGCACTGCTTTTAACACAAAACCACCTTTGGCACCTGATGGCACTATCACTGCATTTTTTACAACTTGTGCTTTCATTAATCCTAAAATTTCAGTGCGAAAATCTTCTTTACGGTCAGACCAGCGAATGCCACCGCGAGCGACTTTTGTATTTCTTAAATGGATTCCTTCAAATCGCGATGAATAAACAAAAATTTCGTAAAGCGGTTTGGGCAATGGAAGATCGGGAATATCACGAGAACTTAATTTGATAGAAACATAATCTTTAAATTCACCGGCTTTGTTAGTGTCAAAAAAATTTGTGCGCAATGTTGCTTTAATGACATCTAAGTTTTGTCTAATAATTTTATCTTCGTCCAAGCTAGTTACAGAATCTAAAGCAGTCTGTATATCTTGTTCAATTTTCTGAATATTAGCAGCTCTTGATTTAACTTGTTTGGGATCTAAATATGCATAAAATAATTCAACAAGACTTTTTGCGATTAATGGGTTCTTACCAAAAGCATCTTCTATATAAGCTTGAGTAAATCGAAATCCCACTTGACGTAAATATTTTGAATACATTCTTAAAATTAAAATTTCACGCCAGGATAATAATGCACCTAACACTAATTTATTGAAGCCATCATTTTCAACTTCTACGCGATAAGTTTTAATGAATGCTTCTTTAAAAAGCGCTTCAATTTTATCTATCTCAAGCACACCTTTGGAATAAGTCACTGTGAAATCACTAATCCATATATGTTCACCATTTTCAAAAGTGAGTTTATGTGGATGCTCATTTTCCGTGCGTAAATTGAAATTTTCTAGGATGGGTAAAATATCTGAGAGTGCAATTGCATTTTGCCATTGATATAAACGTAAATGAATTGTAAAGCCGCCAAGCTGAGGACTAGTATTAAAGCAAAGATCGATAGGTGTCTTTTCATTTACATTTTCGAGATAAGGAATATCAAGTATTGAAGTATCACTCGTATATTCGTCACGATAACTCGGCGGGAATGCTTTTGAATATTTCTTGCTAAGTTGAGCACCATTGTTTTTGCCAAATTTTTGCATGATTTTTTCATGCAGATTTTCATTCCAAGTAAGAGCCATAGATTATCCTTTTCACAGGCTTTGCTTTTAATCCAATCTTGCCCAAATAACACATGGTGTCAACAGATCAAAGATGTTTCCAGTCATCGCTATCGATAATGCGTCCTTGTGACGATTTTTTCTTGGCCGGCAATTTGACCGGCGTTCGTATTTTGTTTAACACCCAATTAAAAAGAAATAAGATGGTGCCGACAATCGCACCAAATAAGAATAAGTATGCGAGTAACATAATGCCAAATACAAAAGCGACGATGGCAATCCCTGCGAAAATAAATGGAGCGAGTTGTTTATATAATTTCTTGATCACCATGATTAAAATTGTTCCCAAAGTTTTTGAGGAGCATTTGAATTATGAGAATCGATTTGGTCACGACGGCGGTTGACACTTTCATATTTTACAATTTCTTCGCGCTGCGACTTAGAGAGATGACGATGATTTTTGCGAAAATTGTTTAGAAATGTATCAATTTTACTGGTGAAAAAGCTAAGTCCTAAGAATTCTCTAAGCGTGGTCATATTAACAGCCTCGTGAGCAAAAAATCTATTTTATATGTTGTGAGTATATCAAATGATTGGCATATTATCCCTGGTTTAATGCTCTAGGTTCTCCTGAGAGCCAATCACAAAGTGATCATTGACGGTAGATGAAACACCTATAAAAAGTGTATTCTGAATATTAAGACCAGCACTTTGTGGGTTAATGGAGATTCAATGAGAATATTCTATTTATTAATCAGCATAGGATTGCTGTGTTGCACAATTAACTATTCACTCGCCGCCCAGAAACATTACAAGTATAAAAAGTCAGTCAAAACAGTAAAGGTGTCTGTCAAAAAGAAACCTATTGGAAAGACCACCAGCGTTAAATCAAAGACAAAATCTCAGCGAATAAAACATAAAACTGCATCTAAAAAATCTCCAGTTAAGTCTAAAAATCCAGTTGGATTATATCCGCGTGTATCCATGAAATCCCCTACCGTTTTTCGCGGAGCAGGATTAGTGCAGCTGCTCAATTCTCTTATAAGAGAAAATGCGGACACTGCAGATATTGGCGTTTTCGTTAAGTCTATGAATCACGGCGACGTTTTATATTCAAAAAATATTTATACACCGCTAACTCCTGCGAGCACGATGAAAGTATTAACAGCAGAAGCCGCTTTGGTTTATTTAAAACCCGATTATCGTTTTATCACTCAGTTATTAACCGATAGTAAGACCATTAAAAACGGTGTATTACAAGGCAACTTATACATCGTGTTAAGCGGTGATCCATCACTCACTTACTCTGAATTAGTTGATTTAATGCAAACCCTGCGCACGCAACAAATCGCATCGATTAGCGGCCACGTCTACATCGATCACACAGCGTACGACCAGCGTTTTTACGGCCCTGATTGGGAGAATGAAGATATCGGTTATTGTTACGCCGCACCAATTAGTGCTGCCATCATTAACCATAATTGTTTGCCATTTAAAGTGAGTCCAGCGAGTATTCCTGGGCAAATCGCAAAAATAGAAACCTCACCTAAATATTTTTATCCTTACATCAAGAATGATGTGATTACTGGACCTAGTCGCTCACGCTCTTGTGGCGGCGTGCGTTTATCTAATGACTTAAGCTCAGGCTTGGAGATAGACGGTTGTTTAACAAAAGGTAAAGACGCAGTCGGCTTGAGTTATGTTGTTACCGATGTGACTGAATACAATCGCGCTTTGTTTAGAACCGTGCTCTCGCAAATGGGGGTGAAAATCGGTGGACAAATTACCTTTGGAACGGCTCCAAACAATACCACAATGCTGAGTTATCATTCCTCTAAACCATTAGCAGAATTAGTAACAGAAATGCTAAAAAAATCCGATAATGTCATTGCAGGTGCGTTATTTAAAAAAGTCGGACAAATTTATACGCGCAATCAAGGTAGCTGGGAAAATGGTAGCTATGCTGTTTCTCAAATTTTAGCGCGAGCTGCAAGTGTCAATATTTCAGGTCTGCGTAATTTAGATGGTTCTGGTTTATCTCCCTCTAATCAAGTGACACCATCACAATTAATGCAAGTGTTAGCATTTGCTTATCGCCATCCTGGTACAAGCGATGCTTTTTGGGATGCCTTGCCGATTGCAGGTGTTGATGGCACTTTAAAACATCGTTTAACTAATGTCGCAAAAAGAGTGCGGGCGAAAACCGGAACGATTTCTGGAGTCGTCAGTTTAGCAGGTTATGTAACGACGTCAGATAAAGAAATGCTCGCGTTTGTGATCATGGTCAATGGCAATAAAGGCATGACCTGGAAATATCGTGAACTCGAAGATAAAATTGTCACAGCGCTCAGTCAGTATACGCGCTCGTAAATTAAATATATAACATCATCAATACAGTTAGTAATGTTAAACCGACACCTGCAAGAAAATATTCTATTTTAATTTTCCTTTCACGACGACGATGAAGGAGATTATCTTGCTTCGTTACGAGTACAAAGCGCCGACGTTCTTGATTTTGTTTCGTTTCTTTTAAGACTTCATAAATTAAATTAGGCAGTTCAGGAAGTTGTTCTGAAAGTAATGGCAAATTATTTTTAAGTCTTCGTAAAAAGGCTTTCACGCCAATTTGTTTTTTCAGCCATCTCTCAATTTGTGGTGATGCTGTTCCCCACAAATCAAGTTGAGGTGCAAGTTGACGACTTAAACCTTCGATATTAACGAGCGATTTTTGGAGCAAAATTAACTGCGGTTGAATATTAATATTGAAACGTCTTGCAACTTGAAATAATCGCATTAATAGATGACCAAAGGAAACATCATGCAATGGTTGTTCTAGAATAGGTTCTGACACGGAACGAATGGCACCTTCAAATTGATCGATGCGTGTATCTGGCGGTAACCAACCACAAGCAATATGCAATTCTGCAACACGTTGATAATCACGTTTGAAAAAGGCTAGCATATTTTCAGCAAGATAACGTTGATCATCATGATTAAGTGAACCAACGATACCAAAATCAACTGCGATAAAAGAAGGTTGGGCGATTTGTTTTTCACAAACAAAAAGATTACCTGGATGTAAATCACCATGAAAATAGCTATCACGGAATACTTGTGTGAAAAATACTTCTATCAAATTTTCTGCAAGTTGTTTCATATCGAAACCAACTTCTTTTAAGCGCGCGATATCATGAATGGGAATACCATAAATGCGTTCCATCACAAGAATGGTAGAACGCGAATAAGTCCAATAAATTTTTGGAATATGTAAGAGTGATGAATTCGCGAAATTTCGCTTTAACTGAGAGGCACTCGCACCTTCGCGCAATAAATCTAATTCATCATAAAGTGTTTGTGCAATTTCATTGACGAGTTCAATGGGTTTGAGATGACGCAGAGAATACCAATAACGCTCTGCAATTTTCGCCAAAGTCATCAGTAAATCGATATCGCGACTAATGACCTTTCTGATATTTGGCCGCAATACTTTTACGACCACATCATCGCCATTCAATAAACGTGCGGCATGAACTTGTGCAATGGAAGCTGAAGCTAAGGCATTCATATCGAATTCAGAAAAGATATCTTGCAAATCATGACCCAGCGCATCTTCGATAAGACGTTTCGCAATGTCTCCAGAAAAAGGTGGCACACGATCTTGTAGCTTCGCTAACTCCATTGCAATATCGTCAGGAATAAAATCTCTGCGAGTCGAAATGATTTGACCTGCTTTAACAAAAATAGGGCCTAGTTCTTCAATCGCTAATCTGATACGGACCGCTTGCGGGAGTTTTTGTCTGATGGCCCAATAATATGGATTAAAATAAACAAAAAATCGCAAAGGATAAAACCAATGCGTGCCAAGTACGATTTCATCGATGTTATAACGCATTAAAATAAAATTAATGCGGATCAAGCGAAATAAACGCATAAACATTTTCACGATGTCATCTCATTATTTAAAAGTTCTGATATATATTTTAATTTGGCTTCGGCTCTATCGACAGCCATGCGTGTATCATCTACATCGGTAAAGAAATCTTGTAACGCATCTCTCGTTGGCAGCCAATTTTTTTCATCATGCAAATAATGATTGATATCTTCTGTGAGATGAAGATCGACGGTATTGATCCAAGTTGAAAATTGCTTCATTGCTTGACTCGCATGATGCGTGGTTTCATCGCCTAAAACTTTGGAGACGAGTTCTTGCCAATCAATGCTGAGCTGATCAAACAGTGCCGTCACATGCTGCGCGACTATCGCACTGCCTTCTATTTTTAAATCATCTGCGAAGAAATGATGACGATGATCTTTTTCAACCATCGCGCCCATGAGCTGTAATGGTGTGCCTCTTAGCGTAAC
>Ga0206869_1003_pt1 | contig 56368 bp, 50 predicted proteins | sample Alteio_BWOrgCont_35_FD_152618 | JGI IMG/M metagenome (GOLD analysis project Ga0206869, IMG submission 152618) | Enriched cells from forest soil in Barre Woods Harvard Forest LTER site, Petersham, Massachusetts, United States -... | ecosystem: Environmental > Terrestrial > Soil > Temperate forest >... | reverse complement strand
GCAGGTCGGAGACAACGAACGGGGTGTCGTCTATGAAGCGGCGTTCCATCGCCACGCAAATACCGAAACAATCGTCGAGCACACCACACTCGCTACGAGAGCAGATCCATCCACTGCACGGTACCACTAAGACCGTTGAGCGCAACACTGAGGATCGGGTTGGTGAATAGCCGCTGGATGCGCATGCAAGAGGTTCCTTTCAGAACGGGGATACCTACTGAGTTTCCAGCGGTGGAAATCTTAGACGAATTGGCTTTTGAACAGGGAGGGTCGAAAAAGGCATGCTCAGGCCATGGTCGAGCAACTTTCTCAGTGTGTGTTGCGGAGATGTTTTCAATGACAAGCTCCATCGTCATGGAACTGGCCATTAGCAGCCATGGCCGATAAAGAGTGAGCACAGTTAATGATCTTCTGGTCCAGAGGATCGTTTGCGAGCGCATTAGGGGCAATATAGGTCATATTTTTTCGCATTGCCAGCATCTTGTCGCTCAACTGCTGCATGTGGTCTAGCTCCTTGCCGAGGAGTTGTGCTGCGCTTCGATCAGAATCAGTGGAGGCCTGGACAGAGGCCGACCGCACGCTCGATGTCGCCGCACCGCGATAGCGATTCACCCAGTCATCATTTGGTGGAAACCCGTACCGAATCGCGCTCTGCAGCGCACTACGCCATTCGCGAATCTCCGACATGGATTCAATCCCCGCATTCAAGAATGCCTTCGAAAATCCCTGGCTCGCAGGCTGTGCCACTGGGGCCGCGTGCAGTGTCAACGTGATCTGATTTCCATTGAAGCTTAAGGAGCCATTCGTTAGGTTTGCCAGTGCTTCAATATCAACACAGGATTTGCCGTTCGCCTCGATCACCGCGACATGGCCGGGATGGCCGTCGACGATGAGAGTCCTACTCTGCTGGGACTGCGCAATTCCGGACGCAACGAAGCATACGGTCCAAATCAAGCTCCCGTAGAATGATTTTCCTTGCATAGCTTTTCTCCAATCACATATTTCTTGGATGGCTACTGGTGTCCTCTACCGCTGACTGACCAGCGGGTTTTCTCAAGTATGCCAACAGAAAAGCGGTCGTTAGACCGAACAACAGCCACCCATTCAGCGCCTCTATAGCTCCCATCAGTTGCCAGTGCACTTCCAGCGTCAGGTTCTCGTGACCGTAACTGGTCATTGCGTTGAGCGAATAGAGCACCGCGGTCTTATCGTCAGGTAGAGCGCTGAGAAGCCTGTAAGCCGCAGCCCAAATTGCTGCCTCTATCCCGTGCATCGTGGTCACCAACAACGTCGTGACACCCATGACCACCACGAATGCGAAGGTTGGATGACAGCGCACAATGGAGCGGCTGGTGAAGCGAAGTACTCTCTGGTTGATAAACCCGAGGCCTATGACATGAATTACCACGGTCAGCACGATCAGCGGTAAACCCCATACCCAGTCAGAGCGCCAATTCGAAGAAGAGACAACGATGGATGTGAAAACGGCTAGGGCTATGTTCATCTAGACCTCGATTCATCGTTCGCCTGGCTCAGGAGGTTCGCGAAGTCACTCCCAAGCGTTCTTCCGAAACTCGGATCATCCGCCACACTTAGAAGACGCGTCCTACGCGGAAGAAGAATCTCCCACGGCCATAGTCACCCACTGCACCTGCGACTTCGACCGGTCCGAATATCGTGTTCACAATAATTCCAGCCGCGCCATCCATCGGGAGGCTCGGAGGACTTGGACCGAGGGGCAATTTGTAGGTCTTCCCTACCTCGTAGAGTCCGATAAATTCCACGTTACTGCCAAGCAGTGGAGGCAGTTTCAATAGCTCCCGAATATATCCAGCCTGGCCCAGGAAATATTGATTGGTGAGCAATTCGTTTGTACCCCATGCCAACAGACGCTGCGATCCGCCGAGGGAGAATGGGGGTATTCCCGTTTTGTAGCCATAACTGCTTCCACCGTAAGCAGACAGAAACACCGAGGAAGGCTCGCTTAGACGAAAAAAGCTTTGGGATTGAATCTCGGACAATGGAAAGGCGCCTGGAGCAGCTGGGTTAGTGTTGAATCCCTTTGTGTAAATCTGCAGGCTCTCACCGGAGCGCGGTATCACGGGGTTATCTAATGTGTTCAGCTGGAATTGCAACCTTACATCGCCGGTCGGAGCCGATACTGTGGGCAGAACACTCGAGTTTCCAATCTCTGGGGAAAGCTTTTCATAACCCCCCTCGTATCCAAATCGCAATTCGCCCGTGTTTCCAAATCCGTAGCCAACATCCACACCGCCCAGGACCTGTCGTGTTCGATAACTGGCAACTAGCGTGTTCTCATTGTAAAGATTGTCCTGCACGCTGTTAGCCCCGACGCGAGGAGCAACAAACCAATTGCTGGTCGGTGTAAATGGGTGGTAGTACTCGCTATCGATCAGATATTGCGAACCCACGATCAAATTGTTGCGTAACTCAGAACGATAACTACCGAAATCGAGAAATGTTATCCTCGCTCCGATGCTGAAAAGCACGTTGTTATAGTCCGAACCGTCAATGAGAATGAGGGGCCGCACCACCGGTGGCGCATATGGCTTCTGCTCCGTTTGAACCTGCAATCCCTGTGTTCCATCTTTTTCCACCATTGAATACCCGACGTTTGAGTAGCGGCCTTGGCCAGCGAGTGTCATCATCTGCTGATCTAACTTCACTGTGTCCACGGGTGTGCCGACGTTTTCGGACAGTTCCTTCTCAATCGAATCGGCAATCTCGGGAACCGCACCGGTCACCTGGACGAACTCGGGGACAGGTGTTGTCTTTTGTCGAGCCTTCCGGTTCGCCAGGTATTGTGCCCACTCGGCTTCGCTTACCGAGAAAGCAGAAAGCACCTTCGCCTTCGACGCAGCCGCGTCATATCCAGCCTTGATGATCGCGTCAGCAGCGTTGTAATCCAGAGCGTTGTACTTCTGCAACGGCACTGTTACAAGAAGATCTGCCTGCTCCATTGAGCGAAGTTCGTTCGCGGCAATCATGACGGAGATGGATTGACCCAATACCGCGAAGCTCGAGAGGGATTCCGTTGGACTGATCGGAGCGGTCTCCAGGTGGATGCCAATGACGATGTCCGCCCCCATCTCTTTCGCCACGTCTATCGGAATGTTATTGAGCAACCCGCCATCTGCGTAGATGTGATCCCCTGATCGGACAGGAGTGAAGATACCTGGCAGAGACATCGTAGATCGCAATGCCAGTGCCAGAGGGCCGCTGCGGAAAACATGAGGCTTACCGGAAACGAGGTCCGTCGCCACGCAGGCAAAAGGGATGGGGAGATCGTTGAAGCTATTGAGTTCGGAATATGGAAGGGCGATTCGGTCAAGGATAAGAGAAACCTGCTGGCCTGTATTGAAGCCTGCCGGAAACTGCAGCCCCTTGCGCAGACCGAATTCAAGACTGCTCGGGACTTCATGAGCGTCTTGCTTGCGTCGAAACGAGAGATCCTCGAAAGGTGTCTGGCCTCTTAGTACTTCGTCCCAATTGATCTTGTCAACGACCTCTCTGACCTCTGCGGGAGATCTTCCTGTCGAGTAGATTCCTCCAACTAAGCCGCCCATACTGGTGCCAGCAACATAGCTTACTGGAATGCGGTGTTCCTCCATCCATTGCAGAACCCCGATATGAGCCAGCCCCAGTGCTCCGCCGCCCTCAAGAACAAGACCAAGCTTGGGGTGTCCGGTCGTACCTGACTTAGCAACCTCTTGAGGGTGACTGTATGCAGCCAGTAAGACGCAAGGTAACAACAATGACTGCACGGCTCGGACTCTCATGGTGTCTCCTTGCGCGTGCTGTCACAGCGGTGCATCGAATCTTGCAAAAACCGGAGAGACAATACGCATGTCGAAGCGATAGTTTTAAGATTTCACGTATGAGGCTAAACGGTTGTAAAAACCAGATTTAAACAATGCAAATCGAACAAGACAGCAGAGACTCTGTAGGGAGGGTGTTAAAAGTTCCCAGTCACGGGATCTTCAAGATCAGTATTTCTCGCCGCCAGGCTCTCGTTCGTATTTGGGTGGCTCGAACGCCGATTTATTGAATGATTGGTACGTCGGTTGCGACCTGCAAATCGACTAATAGAGTTAACCGGTTGTCTACCTGGAGGAACTTGGCGGCCTGCTTCGCTCCAATTGCTTTCTTGAATTTCGGAAAGTACTCAGCCTTAAGTTTGGTTCTCGCTTCTTCGAACTTAATCATGCGGCCTGCTAATTCGTCGGCTTTGGCGTCATCAAGAGTGTTGTAGCTGTCAGCGTAATCCTTAATCAAGCTCACCCGTTGATCTCCGATGGTCTGCTGTTTACCGGCATACTCGCGGTATAGAGGCCAGAACGCCTGGCTTTGAGCATCCGTAAATTGCATGGTGTGCGCAATGACATCAGTCTTTTGTGTTTGAACATCCGATCGTAACAATGCGATATCACTATCAATGCCCGAGCCCGATTGGGGCGTTGTGGTTTGGGCCAGCATGCCGGACGCTACTGACAAGACAGCCAACATTCCTAGAACTCGTACTTTCATGACCTTCATCCTCTTTTCTGTTGCTGTAACTAGGACTACCTGATACCACTCATCAGCCCCCGGGCTCTACGATGGTCCAGCTTGGGTCGGGATTGAACGCACTCATTGCAATTGCCGTTTCTGTCGTGCTCTTCCCCAGATCCTTTTGGAGCAACACGCCGTCCTGGTTGATGATGAAGGTCATTACGCCCGAATTGCCGTATTCCACCGGATAGGCGACGAAGGCAAATCCACCGGTCATCTTCCCATTGACTATGTAGTCCCTCGTACCGCCCGGCGCGTTATTGCTTTGCCCCTTCAGCATGTGGAAGTAGTAGCCGTGGAATGCCGCGTGCGCATCGGGCTTTACGTTATATCCTTCAGCGGTGGCGAACGCCGCTAATGGCCCGAGCGGGCTCGCAGGCTGCCCTTCCGCCGATTTCCAGTACAAGCCGTTCTGCCTGCCCGGATCACTGATGAACTTCGTCGCGAACTGTTTCGTCTTGTCCCCATCATGAAACTGCGAAAAGTACTCGGCCTGTGCGTCCGCCACTGCTCCACAAACTTCGATGACTGCCAGTTCATTTCTACCAATACGGCGATTCAGAACCTCATCCTTGCCTGCGGCCGTATCGAAGAACCACTGCCCGCCCGCATTCTGTTTCAGTGGGATCGGAAAGGGGAAATTGTCAGCTCCGACTAGCAGCATCTGAGCACCATCGGCCATGTTGCGCCAACGGTGCATCACCGCGTAGCCTGCCGCGAAGGCAGCTGCCGCATTTTTGTCCTGCACTGGATCGCCGGAGAAGATGACTTCTTTCGAATCCGGACCGAAGATAGCCAGCAGCGCGTTTTGATCCTCTGACTTGGCCGCCGCCTGCAGCGCATTACTCGCGTCGTCCGGGGAAGCAAACACTCTGATCGAAGGCTTCTCGGATCTGTTACAAGAAGCAAAGGGAATAATGAGCGTCAGAAGCAGTAACCAGGCGCTAAGCGCCATTCTGCGGGGTTTGAGCGACATCACAGCCTCCAAAACTTTGGGCTATAAGAGTTCACTTCGTTTGCGCCGCACCGTCGGCTTCATCTGCGACCGCCCCAGCCGCCACCACCGCCGCGACTCGCCGAACCACGTGCACTGGCCTCCCGTGATTGCCAACCACTCCCGCCTCCGCCAAAGGCCGATCCGCTGGGCCGCTCCTGCGATCCATAACCGCGAGCAGCAGCGGAGTTGGGGGTTGGCCGAGGAGTGCCCTGGGTCTGATTCCAGCCACTTCCCGTGTTCTTGTAGACATTCCCGTTCGCCGCCGCATACTTGTTGCCATTTGCAGTTTGTCCCACGGCACCGCTATTGCCGTACGCGCCCGTCGCGGCAGCTCCTCGGCCGCCGTTCGAAGTCTGTACTGTTCCCACGGAACCTTGCGCGGTGGTTTGGTGTTGGGTGTAGGCGGTGTTGCCGTTCTTGGAAACGACCGAACTTCCATAGTTGCCATAGGCGTTCGAAGCCTGGTGCGTGGCGGCATATGCGCCGGTATTCGGGTTATACGCCTGACCGACTTTTTGAGTCCCGTAAGCAGTCGTGGTCGATGCGCCCCGGGCATACGTCCCCGTGTTCGGGTTATAGGCATTCCCAGCGCGGGCGACGCCGTTCGGTCCATATGCGGTCACGCTAGAACCGTAGGCGCCGCCGTGCCATGCGTTGTTTCCGTAGTAGACGTTGCTCCTGTAGACAACCGCGCCGCCATGCCAGTTGCAGTTCCAGTAGCTGTAGCCCCATCCGCAACAAGAATTATTGATCGCAGCCCCAACTGCGATACCGATTCCGAACGCGAGCACAGCGGTTGTCACTACGGCTGCGGTGCTGTACCCCGGCGTCACATACGGAGTGCCATAGACAACCGTGGGGTTGTACTGCGGGACGTATACTACCTGCGGATTGGTAGGCTGAATCACGATCGTTTGCGGCGCCTGTTGCACCACCGTGATCTGTGAGCCGGATTTGAGATTGCCGGCAGCTTTTGCCTGGGCACGCAAGGTCTGAATCGCTGTCATCACATCGGCGGCCTGCGTGTGGTATGCCTCTCCCAGTGCGGAGGTCCAACTGAGATTCTCTGCCAGGTTGTCGAGAACCGAAGGAAACTGCGTGAGCGCTTTCACGCTGGGATCCCACTCCTGCTTATCGACGGCCTGGTTTAGAGCTGTACCCGTCAGACTCTTGTTCTGCTGAAGCCACCCGACGGCGGCAGCAACCTGGTCGGGAAAGGTTGCGGCTCCAAGAATCTGGGCAACCAGCGCATCAGGATACAGTGCGATGGGCGCTACCAGTTTCTGCAAATCACCCGCAGAGAGAGGCGCGCCTTGTCCCGAATATCCATTATCTGCTGGTGGTGGCGGCGGTACCTGCGCCGGTTGCTGACCTTCGACTGCAAAGGGCACGGCGTTGATGACCAGCAGGAACGATAGCGTCGCCGATAAGAGCTGTTTCAGGATATTTCTGATCACTTTCTTCTCTCCATCCAAGAAGGGCATCCAGCATCTGATGAGCTTAGTTTGCCGGACTAGCATATTCCTAATCCAAGAACACGACGTCTTTACTAACGATCACGGCGATAAGCCACTTCAAGATGGTCACTCATCCGTGAACTGAAGTTATTGCTGCCAACCGCCACCGAGCGCATTGTAAAGCTGTACCAGAGCAAGCCGCTCGCTGAGTTGTGCCTGCGCCAGAGCAATTTCAGCGTTGAAGTAACGCGTATCACTATCGAGGACTTCAAGATAGCTTGTTACGCCTCCGTTATATTGAAGATTCGCGAGCCGAATCGCGTCTTTCGCCGACACAGTCAGCAATTCCTGTTGCTCACGGAACTCCTGATCCTTCCGGTAAGCTATCAACGAGTTCGAAACTTCTTGAAATGCCTGCTGGATGGACTGCTGATAGAACAGAACTGCCTCCTGCTGTTGAGCCTCGGTCAGCCGCACATTGGCTCGCAGTCTTCCCGCAGTAAAAATGGGCTGAGCCAGCTGGCCGCCGAAGCTCCAGAAACCCGCCGGTCCAGTAAACAGGCTCGTGAGCGCTGAACTCTGATATCCAGCGATTGCAGTGAGAGTAATCTCGGGAAAATACGCCGCCTTCGCCACTCCAATCTGCGCATTGGCGGCGACCAGTTGTTGTTCGGCCGATTGCAGATCGGGTCGCCGCTCCAGCAGCGAGGAAGGCAAGCCCGCAGGAACGACCGGAGGAAAATGGTTTTCAACAAGAGGTTTTCCGCGCGTAATGGGCTCCGGATTATCGCCTAAAAGAATGCTTATGAGGTTTTCCTGCTGCTCAATGCTCCGCTCCAGGGCAGGAATGTTCTCCGCCGCAGCGTAGACCAGTTGTTCAGACTGACGAACATCGAGCATGGAGGTCGTTCCGCCGGTTTCCCGTATCCGCACTAGGCGCAACGACTCGTCGCGGGAGGTGAGTGTATCTCGAGAGATCTGCATCTCAGAATCCAGTTCCAGCAGCTGGAAATACGCCGAAGCGACATTACTCACCAGGCTCCAGATCACCGCTTTCTGGCCCCACTCTGTCGCCAGTAGACTTGCGCGTGCAGACTCTGTTGCTCTGCGAAACTTACCCCAGAAATCAATCTCCCACGACAGCGAGAGATTCAGCTGGTTTGCGCTCGTATCGAAAGCCCGCGATAGGCTCGTCTGAGGATTGCGCTGGTTCAATGCGCTTGCTCCGCCGAAAACCGCCGGGAACTGATCCGCGCGAGTAATGCCTAACGCCGCCTGAGCCTGCAGCACGCGTGATGCGGCAATCCGCACGTCATAATTCTGAGCGATGGCCTTCCGAATCAAGGCTTGTAATTGCGGATCGTTAAAAACAGTCCACCACTTCTCATCCGCAATGGACGCCGTCGTCTGCGGCGCAGCGTCCGGATCAAGCCCGCGATAGGCATCGGGAGCTTGAATCGATGGACGTTTATAGTTAGGCCCGACTGTGCAGCCAGTCAGCAGCATCAACGCCATTGCAATCAACTCGCGTCGGCCGATCATGACTAGTCCCCCTCCGTGTGAGAGACGGCTGGCAACGTAGCTGGCGGCGGCTCTTTCTTTTTCTTGAAGAGGTTGCCGAAGCGCTCCACTACATCGAACGAGACAGGAACGAAGAAAATGGCGATGACGGTGGACGCGAGCATACCGCCGATGACCGTCGTTCCCAGCACTCGGCGCGAAATGGCACCGGCTCCAGCGGCTGTCCACAGTGGCACACATCCCAGGATGAAGGCAAATGCAGTCATCAGGATGGGCCGCAGTCTCAGCCTGGCGCCGGTCAAGGTCGCCTCGATGAGCGGCTTGCCACTGTCATACTCAAGCTTGGCAAATTCCACGATGAGAATGGCATTCTTGGACGACAGCCCGATCAGCATGACCATTCCAATCTGGGCGTACACGTTATTGTCGAACCGGCGAAGGTAAAGCGTTAAGAACGCGCCGAAGATGGCAATGGGAAGTCCCAGTAATACGCTGAAGGGCAGTGTCCAGCTCTCATATTGCGCGGCCATGATGAGGAACACCACAAACAAGGCCATACCAAAAATAATGGCGGGCGAAACGCCTTGCGCCGCCTTCTGCTCCTGGTACGACATGCCGGAATAATCGAAACCCATCTGGCTCGGCATCGTCTTGTGAAAGACATCTTCCAGGGCTGCCATGACCTGCCCGGAACTGTAGCCGGGCGCAGCTGATGCATTGATCTGCACGCAGTTGAACAGGTTGTAGCGCATGACGAACTCGGCGCCGCTGCGCGGGTAGGTTGAAGTCAGCGTGCTCAGAGGAACCATGTCGCCAGATATGTTCCTGACGTAGAACTTGCCGAGATTCTCTGCCCTGGTGCGGTAGTCGCCGTCCGCCTGAACATAGACCTGCCATTGCAGTCCGAATCGGTTGAAGAAGTTAATCAGCGAGCCGCCCATAAACGTCTGCACCGTCTGATACAAGTCGGCCAACTGGATCTGCTGTGTCATCGCCTTGGCATTGTCTACCTTCACTCCGACCTGCGGGACACCGAACAGGGCCGTCGTCAAGAGCCCCGCTAACTCCGGACGCTTGCGCGCCTCGGCCATAAAAATCTGCGTGTTCTTCGCGAGAAAATCGATCGAGCCGCCCGACCTGTCCTCAAGAATGAAGGTGGCGCCTCCCGATGTGCCGACACCCGGAATTGCGGGTGGCGGGAATGAGAACGCAATTCCCGATGCAACGTGCGAGAGCGCACGCTGAACGTGGGCCTTGATTCCCTCATAGCTCTCCTCTGGAGTTTTGCGTTCTTCCCAGGGCTTCAACGAGACGAAGAAAAATGAGCTATAGGTCGCGTTTACGCCGCTCAGCATGCTGTATCCGACGACCGAACTGACGTATTGAACGCCGGGGGTATCCATCAAAATCTTTTCGACCTCCCGGGCAGCTTCAGACGAAAGCTGCAGAGAGGAAGCATTTGGCAGCTGCAGACCGGCATAGATATACCCCTGGTCCTCATCGGGGAGAAAACTGCTGGGGAGCTGCTTGCCGAAATAACCTGCGGCCACTGTCAGCACTGCCAGGAGGAGAAACGCCAAGGCGACTTTGTGGATCAGATGTCTGCATATGTTTACGTACCCATCGGTAGCGCGGCCAAAGACACGGTTGAACCCGCGAAAAAAGGCGCCGACGGGTCCTTTCGTCTCCTTCTTCGGACGCAGCAGCATGGCCGAAAGCGCCGGGCTGAGAGTGAGCGCATTGAAGGCCGAGAAGAGCACAGAAATCGCGATAGTGATTGCGAACTGCTTGTAAAGCTGGCCTGTGATGCCGGGAATGAAAGCCGTGGGAACGAAAACGGCAGCCAGAATGAGTGCGATAGCAATAACCGGTCCCGAGACTTCCTCCATTGCTTTGATAGTCGCGTCGTGAGGACTCAGCCCATTCTCAATATTGTGTTCGACCGCCTCCACGACGACGATGGCGTCATCGACGACCAGTCCAATCGCGAGGACCATACCCAGAAGTGACAGGGTATTAATGGAGAACCCCAGCATGGGAAAGACGATGAAGGTCGCAATCAGAGAGACGGGAACGGCCAGTAGCGGAATCAGCGTGGCCCTGAAGCCCTGGAGGAAAATGTAGACCACGATAATGACCAGGAGGATTGCCTCTCCCAGCGTCTTATAGATTTCGTGGATGCCGGCACTTACAGCGAGAGTCGTGTCGAGCGCGGTAGTGTAGTCCAGCCCCTGGGGGAAACGTCCTCTCGCTTCGCCCATCATTTTGAGGACGGCGGCTTGCGTTGTAAGCGCGTTGGCGCCGGGAGTGAGATAGAGGGCGATGAGGGCGGCTGGCTGGGTGGGCTTATTTTCCCCTGCCACTCCAAAGCGCGATACGACGGAATAGAATTGCGATCCCAGCTGGATTCGCGCCACGTCCTTGAGGTGCAGAATGGAACCGTCAGGCTGGGCGCGGACAACGATTTCGCCAAACTCTTCAGCCGTAGGCAGCCGCCCTGGAGCCCGCACGTTGTACGTAAACTGCTGCCCAGACGGAACGGGTTCGCCGCCAATCTGGCCCCCAGGATTCACCTTGTTCTGCGCTTTCACGGCGTTGGTGATGTCGGATACTGTCACTCCCAGGCTCGCCAGCCGGTCCGGATTCACCCAGATGCGCATGGCATACGGCCCCGCGCCGAATACATTGACCTGTCCAACGCCTGCAATACGTGTGAGCGCATATTGCAGGTTGATGATGGCGTAGTTGGAAAGGAAAAGCTGGTCGTAGGCGCCATTGGGAGAGTAGAGATTGAGTAGCAGGAAAGGCGCGGTCGTCCCCGGCTGAACGGTCACACCTTGCTGAGTTACTTCGGAGGGCAATTGCGAGTTGGCCTGCCCGCTCCGCATCTGCGCCAGAATCTGATCGGTGTTGATATCTGTGCCCAGCTGGAAATCGACATACAGCGTCATGCCTCCGCCGGAGCTCGCACTCAACGAGTACATGTAATTCATGCCGCTGACGCCCGACATCTGCTGTTCAATCGGTGTCGCGACAGATTCGGCGATCGTCTGAGCGTCCGCGCCCGGGTAGGTCGCTTTCACCTGGATCATGGGGTCCGCGATGTTCGGGAACTGTGCCGTAGGCAACTCGAGCACCGCGACCCCGCCGGCCAGCACCATCAGAATTGCAATGACAATCGCGACGATGGGGCGATTGATAAAGAACTTTGACATGATCAGTTGCCCCCGCCTGTGGAGGCAGGTTCATAGGGCTTGGGAGCGACGGGAATGCCCTCTTTTGCCAATTGCGGGGCTGCCGCCGCAAATGCCTGTACCTTCTGAATGCCTTCGACGACAACCTTCTCGCCGGGGTTCAGTCCCGCTGTGATGATCCAGTTCGGCCCGACCCTGTCTCCTACTTTGACGGGTCGAAACATAGCCTTGTTTTCAGGCGTGACCACAATGATCATGTAATCCGACTGCACTTCGATTACGGCTTGTTGCGGAACCAGCAGCGCGTTCCCGTTGTCGCCTGTCTTGATGCGAACGCGACCAAAACCGCCCGGGCGAAGAATGGCCTGCGGATTGGGGAACTCGGCGGCCATCTGAATGGTGCCCGTCTGTGTGACGACCTGCCGATTGACGTAAATGACCGTGCCCTTCGCCGGATATGACTCGTCATTGGCCTGGATGAACTCAACAGCCTTACGCGGAACGTTGCCGACCCTGCCGCTAATAATTTTTGAGATCTCCGGCGCGAACTTGAGGAAGAGACTCTCGCTGGGGTTGAAGTAAGCCCAGATCGGATTCACCTGCGAAACCATCGTCATTTTTGTGGTGGGTCCAACCAGATCGCCGATCTGTGAACTGGTGGCACCGGCGATGCCGTCTATGGGCGAATAGACCTTTGTCCAAGAGAGACTCAGCTCCGCGTTCGCGAGGCCTGCCTTGGACGCCTGCAACTGCGATCTCATGGCCTCCTGCGTGGTCCGGTCGGTATCGAGATCTCTCTGCGGAATCGCCTTTTGAGCCGCCAGCGGAGTGTCACGCTGTACATCGTTGTCGGCCTTTGCCAGATTGGCTACGGCGATACCTACCTGTGCCTTCGCCTGTTCGAGCTCGGCCTCGTATTGCCGTGGATCGAGCGTAAACAGAAGCTGGCCCTTCTTGACGAAGAACCCGTTCTGATACTCCTGCTTTAGCAGGTAGCCCTGCACTCTCGGAGTGATCTCAGCATTGACCGGACCGTTTAGCTGGGCCACATACTCGGCGTAAATTGGGACGTTCTGCTGAATAACAGTCGCCACTTCTACATCAGGCGGACCCGGTTTCACGGGGGCTGCCTCTTTGGCGCATCCAGCCAGCGCCACGATGAGAGACATCCCGGCGGCAACCAAGCTAGAGAATCCGCTCTTGGTCGTTATATGTGTTCGCTCACGTTGCTTCGAATCTGTTGCGCAGTGTCTGTATAGATGAGACTCGTGCGTGATCTGCATTGACCCACCCCTCGTTGACCCACTCTGAGGTAGCCGACCTTACACCGCATTTCCCAATAGAAAGGATCAGGACCCAGTCAGCCCACAACTGTTGACGCACCTAAGGTATGCCGATATGCGGTTAAAGCAAACTAGTAAAAGTACTAGTCTGCGCCCATCACTAATTACCAATTACTGACAATTCATAATTGCGCGATGCTTGGCTCACTCACTGCCGACGACCATCAAGCGCTCGCAGGTGATGCGGATTGAGGCGCGCCATCGCCACAGTCTGCCCAAGAACGGCAGCAGATTGCAGCCCGCTTAATTTGTCTGTTCGGCAATGGATTCTATCTTTTGTGTCAGTTCTCATGCTGCTCTTCACAGGGACCACGCTCAATATCCAGTCCTTTTTCGGCGATAGAGGCACACGCGAGTCTAATAGGTCGGCGGTCCCGAGAGCTTAGCAGACCTGCGACCTCTGCTTTAAAGCAAAGGTCTACAGGGCAGAGGACGCGGGTGCATTAAGGGTCCAATAACTGTTCCTACCCGTTCCTAACAGCGCCAAAAGAGGCCATCCGTGACGTTTATTTTCTGTTAGTTACGATTTTCCGTTTTGCTGCCACGGTAGAAGTCTACCTGCCTTCGAAATTGGGAACGATAAACGCCGTAGTTCTTAACCCAATTGAAGAACGATCGGGGTGTGGTCGGACGGTTTCGCTTGTGCGCGCGGACCTTTGTCGATGTCGCAACTCTCAAGCCGAGAGGAGAGTTGCGGCGACAAGAGGAAGTGGTCGATTCGGATTCCGCGGTTATGCTCGAAGGCTTGCCGGAAATAATCCCAGAACGTGAAGTGGCCACCTTGCCCCGGATGCAAGGTGCGAAAAGCATCCAAGTAGCCAAGACTGAGGTAAGCCCGATACCACTCTCGAGGCTCTGGTTGAAATAGCGCATCGTGAATCCATGAAGCGGGTTTGTGGCAGTCAATGTTTTCCGGGATGACATTGAAGGCGCCACCGACCACAGTCGGAGTATCACTTTGGAGCCAGAGAGCCAGCTGCCTGCCCAGACGGTCCATCCATGCCAGCTTGTAGGCAAACTTTTCACTTCCCACGGGATTGCCATTCGGAAGATAGATGTTGGCAATGCGGATGTCCTTCACTATAACTTCGAGAAAACGAGCATGACTGTCCGCGTCATCGCCCATAAGGGTCGTGCTGATTGCAAAGAACCTACAACGGTGCTGCCGTTCTGTCGCGTCACCCCCTTCAGATTAAACAGATCTACCAGGAACTCTGTACCCTTGAGTTCCTGCAGCAATAAAACATCAGGATTGTGCGCCTTCATCCATGCTGTCACCTGCTCGACGCGAGCGCGAATAGAATTGACATTCCAACTGGCAATAATCATGAGACTCCGTTAGTGCGCTTATGCGCGCACTGCTTCAACCCTGTTTGATATTTCGCTTGATTATCCAAACATCCCAAGCTGCCCGCTATCCTCGGACTTTGTTTTGCGCTTTGGTTTTTCAACGCGCTTGGGTCTGTCAGGAATGAGAGCATCGTCTTGTATCGGCTGATCCACTGATGGTTCATTAATCTTCACATTGTTGATGCGTCTGTCCACACGCCAGGCTTTCATCTGGTCAGAATAAAATGGCGGAATCAGATCGACGGGAGACTGTTCCTCGCTTCCGGGCTCCAGCCATCTCTGATAGTCAGAGCGCCTGATGATAACCGGCATGCGGTCATGGCCTGTTTTCTCTGCCATCAAGTCATTCGGTTCGGTGGTGATGATCGCGAAGGTATCCATTTCTGATTTGTGATCGGATGAACGCCAACGGCGGAGACGCCGGCCAAGGCAAAGAGCTCATCATCTTTCATCGCGAACATCCACGGCAGCTTGGTTTTTGGATCCATGCGTTTCCACTCGATAAATGAATCAACGGGCACGAGACAGCGATGATGCAGGAAGGCATAACGCCACGTGTTGCTATCGAGGAGAGTTTCACCTTTCGCGTTGATGGTGTCGAGCTTGAACTTCTTGGGATCGGTCACATCTCGCCCAGGCCGAGAGTGACACGGAGGAATTCTGGACCCGCTGGTGCTCGACACTTCGCGTGCCTCTACTCTATCGCGACACGGTAATCCGCTCACTGATCACGCTTAAGGCACTCATTTACGATCCGACGGGAAGCATGGTCGCTGCGCCTACCTCATCGCTGCCCGAGACCCTTGGCGGCGTGCGCAACTGGGATTATCGGTTCTGCTGGTTGCGCGACGGGGCGCTTGCAGTGCACGCGCTGGTCCTCGCCAGTTTGCGGGGGGAGGCGCGGGCGTTCTTCGACTGGATTGTTCGAGCTGTCGCCGGGGATCCAGCTCAGGTGCAGATCATGTACGGCATTCGGGGTGAGCGCCGCCTCACCGAGGTGGAACTCGAGTGGCTCGATGGCTACGAAGGCTCCAAGCCGGTCCGCGTGGGCAACGCCGCCTACAGCCAGCGCCAACTCGACGTCTTCGGCGAACTTGCTCTGGTGATGTATGAGGCAGGTCGACACTTCGACGACCACCGTCCTGATGCAGTGCGGGCGCTCATGGGCATCGCGCGTTACGTCGCCACCGCTTGGCAGCAGCCGGACCGCGGCATCTGGGAGATGCGGGGTCCAGAGCGTTCCTTCACCGCATCGAAGGTAGCGGCGTGGACCGCGCTGGATCGGGCGATCCGATACGCCGAAGAGCACGGCCTTGGCGAGCCCGTCGACGACCTGCGCGAGACTCGGAAGGTCATCTTCGACGAAGTGTGCCGTGAGGGATTCAATCCCAAGCTCAACTCCTTCACGCAGTACTACGGCGGCACGGGGCTGGACGCGAGCCTTCTGTTCATACCGCTGAGCGGTTTCTTGCCGGCGACCGATCCGCGAGTTGTCGGCACCGTTGAGGCGCTTGAGCGCGAGCTTCTCCAGGGTGGCCTGTTGCTTCGCTTTAAACCAGAGGAAGACGTGGACGGGCTCTCCGGCGAGGAAGGGGTATTCATCGCCTGCTCGTTCTGGCTCGTCACGGTCTATCAGTTGATGGGCAGGCAAGACGACGCTCGCAGCCTATTCAACACAGCGATCTTGACCGGCAACGATCTCGGATTGCTCGCCGAAGAGTATGACCCGAAGGGGAAGCGACAGCTCGGCAACTTTCCGCAGGCGTTCAGCCATTTTGCCTTGGTAAACGCAGCCTTCGTGCTGGCCGAAGCAGAGGCGAAGGCTACCAACAGGAAATCTCCATCTTGAGGAACAGCAGCCACTCGGTCTGCCGTAAGTTAATGACCATGGCCCTCACCGTTTCAGCGTGCAATAGCAAACCCGCGGGACGGCTCAGTTCAACCTTTGATTAGACAAAGACCATCGCGCGAAGCGTGCGTCTACGGCTAGCCATTGGTGCTGATGGAGGTGAAACGGCAAAAAATGTCGGACGTATCTCATGTGATGGAGGTCAGAATCGGTCCCATCAGGTAGGAAGCATACTACTCGAAACCATCGAGAAGATCTGATGCGGAGAGTCGATGATGTGATCGTTATTTCCATCCTTCATCTCACTTTTCTTCGGTTTGCGCGACAAGTCAATCCGAGGTGTACTCATGGACTGAAGATCAAGACAATGTAAACGAGGAAGACGACCAGATGAACGCTTCCTTCAAGAACGGTTGTGCGCGATCCTGAAAAAGTGAGGATGCTGAGCACCAGCGTCAAAGAGAGAAGTGTCATGTCGGTCGCATTGAGACCCAGGATCATGGTTTTGCCTGTCGCGAGGCCAATGCAGAGAATCGCTGGCACAGTGAGGCCAATAGTCGACGCCGAGGCTCCGAGACACAGGTTGATCGATCGCTGCAGCTGATCATTGAGCGCCCGCGCGCAGCGTGGAGCCCTTCGGGCGTAAGGACGATGAGAACACCGCCCAGTGCTGGAGGCGACCAAGCACGGCGATGCCGTAATCGATTAACTTGGCAAGTTGCTTTGCTAAGAGCACGATTGGCAACATCGTGATTAAGAGCAAAAGCGTGTGCCGCCCGAGCGCGCCGGCCGACGAGTCGCGACTCTCATAAAGCGATCTTGTGGGTGCAGCCGGTGCTACGTCGTCGTGCGGCTCGACAAAGAAGCCTTGATGACGGCCGGTTTGAATAATTAAGAAGATGCCATAGAGCAGAACTATAAAGAGCGAGAAGAAAATCGCTTGTGTGTGTGTCAGACTGCCGACCGGAATTGCCTTCGTGAAGCCGGGCAAAATGAGTGCGATCACCGACAGCGGGATGATGACTGCGAGATAGGCGACAGCTCCCTGGAGATTGTAAGCCTGCTCATGATGGCGCAGGCCACCTGAGAGCAGAGCGAGGCCGACGACGCCGTTCAACACTATCATCAAGACGGCGAACATAGTATCGCGCCCGAGCGTCGGTGCCGCGTCCTTACCGAGCGCCACGGCACCGATCAGAACGACCTCGATGATCACGATCGAGAGCGTGAGAACGAGCGTGCCGCGGGGCTCCCCGAGGAGTTCGGCGAGGTGGTCTGCTTCCCCGACGACCCCGAATGCACACCATAGAATGACCGCGAAAAGCCAGAAAAAGAGTATGGCCGCGCGTTGCGGGGAGCCTGAGATCGGCAAGCCAACTGCTACCGAAAAGTACAAACAATCCCACCGTGAACCATGCGATCGCAAGGCGTCCGATCAGAAAGAGCGGCAAGATCGTCTTGTCTTTCATCTCATTACACTCCTGCCCTCCTAGAGCTTTTTGTTGTGCAGTTGGGGGTGTCTGAAACGGTTCTCTCCATCGTTGTGTTCCTCTTCGGCACGGCGAGCGGCGCGAATCGAATCGATACCCTGTCCTGCGCTCACATTAGTAACGAAAGGGAGCTCACGGTCGACTTATTTAGCGAGAGACGGGGGGAGAAATGAAGCGATGTCCAGACAGCGCCTCCTGGATGGCGGGGATGAGATCCACATTCAGTCGCGGCTTAATCACATAGCCGAGCGCCCCTTCCGCCAAGCACGCGTGAACAAACTCAACGCGTTCATGCACAGTCAAGAAGACCACTTTAGCCGTCGATCCCGATTCGCGTAATTCATGGGCCGCCTCTATGCCGGTCATGCCCGGCATGGATATGTCCAGTACGATGACATCTGGGCGCAGTCTCTTCGCCTCATCTACCAGCTCGATGCCATTGCCAACTGTTCCGATTACTTCATAGCTCGTCTGTAAGATCTCTCGCACTCTTTCCTGGACCGGCTGATGATCATCGGCGACGAGAATACGCGGTCGGTTCAAGGATTCCTCCGCTGCGTGGAGTCTGAATCATAAATCTCACCCGTGATCAGACAACGGATCCGCAGTCTATGGACCTGATCTAGATTCAATGCTGGCTTCAATCGCCGCAACTGGGAGAACTACTAGGTAGCACTGTCCCGATCAGCGCTTCAGATCGCTTCGGGCCTTTGCAAGCGACTGCATCGGAGGAAGCCGCAGTTACAAGGCCCCAGTTCCACAAAGAGTCCCGGGGCCGGCATCTCATGTCCGTCCAGGTCATAGCTCGCGTCAGAAAAGACGTCACTCCAGCGCCAGATTTCTCCTCGTACATCTCTCAAGGTATCTGTACGCGGGGCTTGACTCTCTTGTCGCTGAGATGATCACAAAGCAATATCGTCGTCACCTTTAGCCTAGGTGCCAGACCCATGTGGTCGATTTCATGCCATGGGATAGCTAGGACAAACGAGCATGGTTACGTCCGGTCGGTTCTTGTTCGGCAAATACAGCCGTTCTGCCGCCAGCCAGCAACTGCTCTCCGTCGATCCGACCGAAGAGCTCAATCAGTTTTGCAACGAGCCCAGTCCACCCGGTCTGATGGCTGGCACCAAGGCCAGCGCCATTATCTCCCTGGAAGTACTCGTAAAAAAGGACATAATCCTTCCAGTGAGGATCAGTCTGGAATTTCTCCGTACCGCCATACAACGGCCGACGGCCGTACTCATCTGGCAGAAAGATTCGAATCAGTCGATTGGCAATCTCTTCCGCAACCTCGAAAAGGGTCATCCATTTACCTGAGCCCGTCGGGCACTCGATCTTGAAGCTGTCGCCGTAGTAACTGTAGAAAGACAACAGGGCACGAATGAGCAGTACATTCGATGGCATCCATATTGGCCCGCGCCAATTTGAGTTGCCGCCGAACATCCCGCTATCCGACTCCGCTGGCAGATATTTCACTCGGTACTCTTGGCTCCCGACACGGACGACATACGGGCGGTTAGCATGATGGCGGGAAAGCGAGCGAATGCCATAGGAGCTCAGAAACTCGTTTTCGTCGAGCATCCGCGATAAAACCCGGCGCAATCTTTGGGGATTCAGTAGTGCAATTAAGCTGCGCTCCCGTACCCCATAGTGGTCGGGGCCCATGGGATGGAAACTTTCGTGGAGTTCCGGCATTTGCCGAAAGCGTTTCGCGACGATCTCCGACAGGCGTGGGACTCGTTCTCTCTGCCAAGGCTCAATCATGGTAGTGGCACATAACGGTAGCAGCCCAACCAAAGAACGCACCTTGAGTCGCTCGGCGCTGCCATCGGGAAGTTGCAGCACGTCATAGTAGAAACCATCCTCCTCATCCCACATACCATCGGGCCCTGTCCCATTCATAGCGCGGGCAATCCAGAAGAAATGGTGAACGAACTTGATCGCCATCTCCTCGTAGGTAGAATCATGGGCTGCCAGCTCGACGCCAATCTCCAGCATGTTCTGGCAAAAGAGCGCAACCCACGCGGTGCCATCGGCCTGTTCCAGATGGCCGCCCATGGGAAGTGGAGCGCTACGGTCAAAGACACCGATGTTATCCAGTCCGAGGAAACCGCCAGAAAAAAGGTTCTTGCCGGTACGGTCCTTGCGGTTCACCCACCAGGTGAAATTCAACGCTAGTTTGGCAAACGATCTTTTCAGGAACTCAAGATCTTCTTCACCATGGATGGCTTGGTGCGTTCGGTAGAGGAAGATTGTTGCCCAGGCATGCACGGGTGGATTGACGTCGCTGAAGTTCCATTCATAAGCCGGGATCTGACCTGTGGCATGCATGTAATAGTTGCCCAACATGAGTTCGAGCTGTTCTTTCGCGAAATCCACATCGACTGTGGAGAGTGCGATTGCATGGAAGGCTAAATCCCACGCCGCATACCACGGATACTCCCACTTGTCGGGCATTGATATGATGTCGTTGTTAACCATGTGGAACCATTCGCTGTTGCGAATGGTGCGTGAGCCCCCGTCTTTTGGGTCAACTCCGTGTTCCTTAAGCCATTTGTCCAGGTCAAAGAAGAACCACTGCTTGGACCACAGCATTCCTGCCAGGGCCTGACGCGTGAGGCTTGCCTTATCTTCGCTGACTCCCTCCGGAATAATGGAACGATAGAACTCATCGGCCTGCCGCTGACGGGCCTGCATGACTTCAGAGAATTCCTTAAAGGGATTGTTCTTAGGACCGGGAAGCATATCATTGAGTCGCAGGCGGATCGTGGACGTTTTCCCCACGCCAACTTCGATGCTGTAGTGTGGGGCAGCTTTCGTACCTGTATGCTCCGGGTTGATGGCCTCGTGGCTTCCATTGACCACATAGTCGTTGATTGCATCCTTGACGTAAGGTAAAGCGTTGGGTGTGCCGAAGATCCGCTGATTGTTCGTTTCGTTGTCCGTGAACAGTAACGGGACATCTTCTTCGTAGTGAAGATAACGCTCACCCAACTCGGCGTGAGACGCTGCAATGGCGTGCGAACCTCGTTTGTCCGCGATCTCCCTCAAGACCGGTTTTGGTGTGTTAGGCCACGGCGTCCACGTATTACGAAACCATAGAGTCGGTAAAACATGCAACATAGCCGGCTCCGGCCCGCGGTTGCAGACGCTGATCTGGATCAGGATGTCTTCTGGCGTTTGCTTCGCATATTCCACAAAAATGTCGAAGTAGCGATCTTCCTTAAAAACACCTGTCTCCAGCAGCTCGTATTCCATATCGTCACGGTTGCGCCGTTTGCTTGTAACGACCAGGTCGGCATAGGGGAATGCCGCCTGGGGATACTTGTACAGGTACTTCATATACGAATGGGTTGGCGTGCTATCCAGATAGAAGTAATACTCCTTGACGTCTTCCCCGTGGTTTCCTTCGCCGTTCGTTAACCCGAAGAGGCGCTCCTTGAGAATAGGATCGCGGCCATTCCAAAGAGCAAGCGCGAAACAGAGCAACTGCCGGTCGTCGCTGATACCGGCCAGACCGTCCTCGCCCCAGTGATATGCACGAGAGCGAGCCTGATCGTGATTGAAGTAGTCCCAGGCATTTCCATCCGCGCTATAGTCCTCCCGAACGGTTCCCCATTGCCGCTCGCTGAGGTAGGGGCCCCATTTCCTCCACGGTATTTTGGCTGTGCGCGATTCGTCCAGCCTGACTACCTCCGGAACGTCGTCCATGTACCCTTCCTTACAAGTGGAAACAACTATAGAACGAAAGTGGTTAGCTCATTCTGATTAGTTGGTACTCTGCCGATTCCGAACGATAATCTCCTGATTTCAAAGCGCCGACCTTCCGAACTGAACAGCCAGAAACTTCATTCGTGTTATGTCAGTTGGATAGTGTCATTCGAAGATCCGACTCCGGACAACTAGTAGAATTCCCAGGTGACGTTGATTCCTTAGCATCGCAACATCCAATCACTCATTCGTTCCCGTTTCTATAAGGAAATATCTCGTGACGAGGATTGCTTGTTCCGCCTCTACCGCCAAACCGCGGTACTATCCAAGCTCATGCGGCGGCAAGTACACCCAATGCAACCGAAATCACGCACGATCTCGATGCCTCTGCGGATTACCCAATCCCTGCCGGTCTTCGACGGAAGCCTGCCGCCTGTCTTCTGCATCCTCGAATGTTCTTGCAATGGTTGTGTCCAACCTCTGCTGGTAGTGCCGGAGGGCCTTATGGCGCTCTTGCGGCAAGGCTGAGATCAGATCACTGACCAAAGCATTCATCCTGCGCATCACCTGTACGCTTGTTGCACCGCTGAAGCGAATCTCCTCGAATGCCAGGATCAAAAAATCCTCCCATGCTGGATGCGGAACCACCAGCCGGAGCGCGCCGAGGCTGTCACGAATGGCCCCGATCTCCAATCGCCGCTGACCTAAACGCCGCAGTAGGTCTTCGATCTGATCCAGTGCCTGAACCGCTGTGGTCGGGTCATTGATGGCCGGAGAGAGCGCCTTGATCGCGATGTCCACCAGCAAGCGAATGGCGTATTTGGGATCTTGTTCAAAAGTCCGCTCCTCTCCCGTCGCGAACGTTTTTCTCAAAGCTTGTTCGTCCAGGTTCTTTGATCCTCCGTAGACGCGAATCAGCTGCGTTCCCTCCACGACAAAGTCTCCGGAAGATGAGACCACTTCCACAATTCCTCCTAACGCAGAGGATAAGGTCAGGAGAGCCGCCTCATCGAGGGCCTGGATGGCGCATGGACGCCCTGTGTAGAGCAGGGTTTGGGTCAAGGGATATCGCTGGAGTTCTTCGGGCAGGGCAATCGCCATCGGTGTCTCCAGCCTCGGGTACATTTTCTCGATCACGCGTCGCCCGTGCTCCCGGTGAAAGCAAGCATTCGCCGGATCTGAAACAAGGATATTCTCTCGATGAGCGCTACCAACATGGCTACGCTTGCCAGCAGAAGAAGTATCACCAGCCACCCGCTAAAAAACGGGACCTTGCCGGAGCGATTGCGGTCCAGCCACGCGATGGCTGCAAGAGAGTAAAGGAAGGTAGCTGTAAAAGTTCCAAGGGAGTGCCACAGCACACGGTCGCGAGCAATCCATAGGACTAAGCGTGGGGAATATGCGATCGCACTGAACTGTACCATGACGAACGCAAGTGAAAAGACAACGCCCGTCAACGTGATCATGCCGGAAGCAATCGAAGAATAGATCACGACTGCTGCCACCGGACTCATTCCGGACTCAATTCCGGGCAGCCAATGGCTTTCCATTCTGGGTAGAGTCAATCCTGCCAGAACCGCAATGACAGCATATGAAACGGGTATACCCCAGTTAGGCAGTTCCATCCTGTGACGTCGAAGGACCATAGCTTCAGCTAACGCCTTCCTTCTAAATACAGTGAAGCGCAGAAAGGATGCGCGGGCATTCGTGCATGGGTCTACTGGGAAAACTCCTAGGTGCCAGGCGTCGCAAGCAAGACAAAATGAGATTGCCAAGGAAATCTCTATGCGCTACCCTGAGTGCCCCCAATGCTTTGCTTGCTCGCCTCAGATCTAAGAGTTGCTGAACTCGGAGTGTTCGTTGTAGTCCGAAGAGCCCGCAGTTTGTGCCAATGAATAGGGAGAAAGGCGGTTGGCACAGTAGCTGGTTGCAGACAAGTAGGCGGACGGTCACTAAACATGTGACGTCAAAGTCCGCGAACTCAAGTGCCACCAATGTAGATAGGTCAACGATGCTTGGCGGGTGACCGCCGCCGACCCCCGGTGAAGTGTATTTCAGTTCCTCTACCAGTACCCTTGTTGCGTTCGATCGCCAACCATCAGGGTTTTCGCTGAGATCGCCGCAACGTGTACAGATCGTGGGCGATTGAAGTGACATGCATACCTACTTCCGATCAACATCACGGACGAAGCAGCCGTATGCTGTCGCTCTTTCTAGGTGCGTGCTTCTTGTTGATCCCATTTCCTGTTGCTGCCCAGATGAAGCCAACCAAACGCGTTCTGGTTTTCAGCCAACTGGGACTTTCGTCTCCCGCAGTTGCATTGATCACGCAGGAGATCCGGTCTTCGCTTGAGAATGACATTTCGTACCACATTGATTTATATAGCGAATCTTTTGAAACTACGCTCTTCTCGGATGAGTCGTCACAACAGGATTTTCGCGCCTGGTACCTGCACAAGTATCGAGATCGTAGGCCCGACTTGATGGTTGCCCTCGGGCCAGAGCCTATTACTTTCTTGGCAAGTAACCACGATGGTTTTTTCCCAGACGTCCCCGTTGTCTTCTGTGGTAGCAGCCGTGAGGAGGCAAATGATCCAAAACTCGATCATCATTTCACCGGTGCCTGGTTGAAGTTTGAGCCGGATAAAACCCTGGACGTTGCAGTGCAGCTTCTCCCAGCCACGAAGCGCGTAGTGGTAGTTGGGGGAGTGAGCCCATTTGACAGAGGTGTTGAAGCACTGACAAAGAACGCTCTACGTAGATATGAATCGAAATTAGAGATCACATATCTTACCCAATTAGACATGCCCACGCTGATCGAAACCGTGAGTCAACTTCCGAAGAACAGCATCATCATTTTTACCGCACTCGGCGTAGATTCATCAGGGCGGCACTTCATCAGCGCAAAAGAGTCAGCTCCCATGATCGCGGCCGCAGCTGATGTACCTGTCTTCAGTATGGCCGACGTCTATCTGGGAACGGGCATTGTGGGCGGGTCTGTCAACAGTTACGCCGCTCAAGGGCATGTAGCGGCGCAAATGATCAGAAGAATCCTCGCACGAGAAAGCCCGGAGTCTATCCCAATCGTTAATGGCACCAACGCTTACATGTTCGATTGGAGGGCGCTGCAAAGATGGAAACTGAAGCAGAGCAGACTCCCCAGCGGCAGTATTGTGCTCTTTCGGACACCTACGATTTGGGAAAGCTATCCACGGCAGATTGTCGCGACTGCCGTGATGCTCCTGGCATTGCTGGCTCTAAGCGCCTATCTGCTGTTCGAACGGAAACGACGCAGACTAGCCGAAGTATCGCTGCAATCCAATCTTGCGCTCGAGAAGCTTACTTCCGAACTATCTACTTACTTTATTGACCTTCGTCCCGAGACAATTGATGCCGGAATTCAGCAGGGGCTGGATAAACTGCTCCCGTTCTTTCAGGTCGATCGAATCAGCGTGCTTGAATTTTCTGTAGATGGGTCAGAATTATTGAGGACATATAGTAGCTCGGAACCACAGAATGCTCCGACGGTACACCGTTTCAGCCTGGAGGAGTACCCCTGGTTCACGGGTAAACTATTGAATCGCGAGAAACTTCTGATCGCCGATCTTGAGAATTCGGCTGGACTATCTGGATCTGAGAAGGGCTACTTCACTGGGCAGAAAATCAGGTCCATCGCTTCCATACCCCTGGAGGGCGGGGAAACGCTCTTAGGAGCGCTCGTGTTGATCATGATGCGCGAAAAAGCGGGGTGGTCGGAACATTTGCCTGATCAACTAACGACAGTGGGTCAAGTCTTCGCCAATGCACTGGTCAAGAAACGAGCCGATGATGCGCTGTTGAGCAGCGAAATGCTGAAAGGCGCGATTCTGAGTGCGCTGAGTAGCAGCGTTACAGTCCTAAATGAGGCAGGAGAGATCATATTAACCAATTCACGTTGGAGAGAGTTTGTAGATCCGATCGTCAGCGGAGCTGACCTGGTCGCCGGAACGAATTATCTCGAGGCCTGTAAGCGAGCAGGTGAGCGTGGCGACGACGATGCAAAGCAAGCTCTCGCGGGTATGGAGGCGGTACTCCGCGGTCAACAGCAACGCTTTGAGTTCGAATGGGGATTTTCCAGCTTTCCTGCCCTGCGGTATTCCTTAATGACGGTAACGCCTTTGAGCAATCACGTGAACGGGTTAGTAGTCAGCTATGTGGACATAACTGCGCGCAAGCAGGGGGAGGAAGAACGCCTGGAACTTAGCGGAAGACTCATTCGTGCGCAGGAGGACGAACGCAGTCGGCTTGCTCGGGAACTACATGATGACTTTAACCAGAGACTGGCTGTTTTGGCGATTGATCTTGAACGAACTACATCGGTTATTTATGACTCTCCGACCGAAGCGACCCGAAGGATGCATGAGCTATGGAATCAAGTCAGTGAAATCGGAGCGGATCTGCATTCTTTATCTCACCGCCTGCATTCGTCAACGCTTGAAAGTCTCGGGTTGGTGTTGGGCGTGAGCTCCTTTTGCGGAGATTTCACTGAACAGCAGGGGATTCAGGTAGACTTCGCGCACAAGGAGGTTCCTCGTGGCCTTCCCCCGGAAGTTGCGTTGTGCATCTTTCGTATCGTCCAGGAAGGGCTCCGCAATGTTAAGAAACACAGTGGTGCCATCCGTGCTGAGGTTCGGCTCGAAGGATCTGCGGACGTTCTTCATCTTTCCTTAATAGATGAAGGGATCGGCTTTGACACTACGAACAGATCAACTAGAACTGGACTGGGGATTCGTAGCATGCAGGAGCGCCTCCGAGTTTTGGGAGGGCGATTCGAAATTCGTTCCCGACCAAAGCAAGGAACGACGATTGACGTTTGGGTGCCACTCAATCCGGTGATCGCCGGTGCTGAGATGACACAGTCGACTAGCGCATAAATTTCGAGAGGTACCGATTATGGGAGAGACGATCGACGCTGGCAAGCCTTCACTACGCCCTCGCATTTTCTTTGCCGATGACCATGCCATGGTCGTCCAAGGCCTTTGCGCCCTGCTCGAAAAAAACTATGACATCCTCGGCGTTGTGGCGGATGGTCGCGCGCTGGTGGCGGAAGCGCCAAAACTCCATCCCGACGTTGTTGTAGTTGATGTGGGCATGCCGTTTTTGAACGGATTAGACGCAGTCGAGCGATTGATAGCAGTACTTCCCGATACGAAGTTCGTGTTCCTCACGATGCAGGATGACCCCAATCTGGCGGCAGCTGCACTGCGTTTGGGAGCTGTGGGATATGTGCTCAAACATTCTGCGGCCTCTGAGCTAAGAACGGCGATCACCGCCGTGCTGGAGGGTAAGTCGTATGTGACGCCGAAGCTCCGGCCGGAGAACTGGGCAGTCCGGGACGCCCGCGCACAACAGTACTCGAAGGAACTGACGCCGCGCCAGCGTGATGTTCTACAGTTGCTCGCCGAAGGGCGTCCTATGAAAGAAATCGCCGGAATCCTCGATGTGAGCGAGAAGACGATCATGTTTCACAAGTATCACATCATGCACGAGTTCAACCTCAAGAACAATGCCGAGATCGTACTCTTCGCGCTCAAACAACGGCTCATTCCCGCTTAGCTAGCTCCTGGATGGGTTGTGTAGACGCCGACACCAGTCCGCACGGCGTGTGAACTCGAAGGCAGCCGTCAGAGCGGCCCATCTCTCAACCACAAAATAATGAACGGAGGCGAGAACGAATGAGCGACAGGCTCGAATCGAAAGGCAGTCGACAACATTGAAAGCAGAGATGGAAGCGGGGAAATTGACAATCAGCGACCGTTTCATCGAAAGCCGACTTTCCGTCAATTGCCTGCGGACTGAGCCAAATGTTGAGCCCAGCGCCAGAGACGATTGCGCGGATGACGTGCATCTACTACCTAAGCTGAGATGAGATCGCCGTTTTCTAACACTTCCCGATAAGTTTTTTGGGGACTGCAAATGGGTACTCAGTCGGGAGCGAGTTCCCTCATCGATTCCTGTCAGTTGTCAGCCCGGCTTGCCACCTGTGCTTTTTCTTTGCGTAGAAAATAAGAGTAAGCGCCAACGCTGAAGAAATTAATCAACACGCCGATCACGTTCCACGCAACCACCGGTCGCGAAACAATCAACACACCGTAGTAGATCCAGAGGATTTGAAAAGTCCCTATATCGCCGCCATCCTTGGGTTCATGCCCGCGCTCGATCGGCGCCTGAGCATCGCTAGCAGGTCCGGCAAAACGGCAAAGGTGGTTCCCAAGCCAGCGATAAAGCCAAAAATCTCCGAACGTTGAAAACTTGGAATGAGCAGGCTCGATGTATCTTTACGAAGCTCCTCACAGCCGGAGACCAGGATCATTAAGGTAAGCAGTGGAAGACTGAGCAATACCTTCTTCGATCGGCCTACCGCTCGGGTTTGCTCGACGCTTCCTTCCGCTTCTCCGTCAACTTGCTGGGCGGACCAGCCATGCCCGTGCAGGAGTTCGCCCGTTGGAAACAGAAGACTCTCCTCGGCGTGAGTCTGAGAGTCATCGCTCCCACCGGGCAATACAGCGGCACCAAACTGATCAATTGGGGAATCAACCGCTGGGCCTTCAAGCCGGAGCTGGGCTATTCCCGGCGCCTCGGCAACTGGCTGCTCGACGGCTACGGCGGCGTCTGGCTCTACACCGAGAACTCGGCCGCGTTTGCTGGTCCAGTCCCCCAGCCCCAAACCAGGAGCCCATCGGATCGCTCGAAGGCCACCTCAGCTACGACTTCGGAAAACGCACATGGGTCTCATTCGACAGCAATTTCTGGTGCGGCGGGATCACCAGCCTGAGCGGTGTCACCAATCTCGCCAGCAAGCAAGTCGGCTCCCGCCTCGGAGGCACCGGCTCCCTCCGCCTCTCCCGCCACCATTCCGTCAAAATCAGTTACAGCGACGGCACCTACGTCCGCTTCGGCGGCAACTACCAGAATGTCTCCGTGGCCTGGCAATACTCCTGGTTCGGCCGACCAAACTAAGAACGTTGTACTTTGAGCACTGGCAGCGATGGAAGAAGTTGGGTTCTGCGGTCGTACCCCGCGGACCTGGAGTCTCGCACTGGTCCATACTGAGTGGCTTTACTGAGAACGACTCGTAATCCCACAGTACAGTCGTTTCTCTCCGAAGAGAAAAGTGGTGTGCGAGACTCACTGGACTAGTAGTTCTCCTAGTTGCGGGGACAGGACAGCCTACTTAGCATCGTCTCTTAGATAGACAGACATCCTGCGAGGGAGGAGAGAACTGCATGCTCAGAATTCTACAATTCGCGAAGGGAATCCCCCTTCTGCTTAGTCTGCTTATGATCGCCGGCGTCTCCGCATTTGGGCAACGGGGGAGTACTGAAACCATCGACGCAACAGCCTTCGGCACAAGCACTCAGCTCGGAAGAAACGTCGGCGTGAAGATCATCATTTATGAGTTTTCGAGTCCCGAGGACAGAGACATTTTGGTACAGGCATTCCAGCAGGGTCAGAATGATGGACTGGTGAATGCTCTTGAGAAGATGAAAAGCGTAGGCAGGATAGCGATTCCCGGCACACTCGGATTCGACCTTAGCTACATCCGGGAGATCTTGACACCGACTGGGAGGACCATCCGTTTTGTCACCAACCGCAAGATCGCTTTCGGTGAAGCTTATTGGAGTACCCAATCGAAGAGTTTCAATCTGACTGCCGGTGAAATCAACCTGAATGATAATGACAAGAGCAAGAGTGACGGTGTTCTTTTCCCTGCCGCGCAGCTCATCGTCAATAAAGAAGGAGAGTTGCAGTTCGATCTTAACCAGAATGCCTGGAAGCTGACTAACATCATCGAGTGGAAGTGAGACTCGCGCAATAGTACCTGCCGTTGGAAAGTGGTCGGGCTGCGGGGCGTCAAACGAACCGTGGTGACTGAGCACCTTGATCGTCTGTGGGCTAGTGATGGAGATTGTCGCGAAGGCAGTGTCGTGAGATCTGTCTCTATGCGAACTCTCTACGGCTGCGATGTGACTTTGGGGGATATGGCTATGACTATGAAAGTTCAACAGAAGTTCAACACTTGGCGCGCGTTGATTCTATTGTCTTGCATCGTTCTACTGAGCTGCGCACTCGCGCGGGCGCAAAAGAAGAGCAAATATGTATGTGATGAAGAGCAGCCCGAGAGCAGGTGCAATGCGGCCAACACTTGCGGTTCGGCTTCGTCTCCGTGCACGATTGACATCACCAGGTCAGCCAGCTCTGCGAACGTAAAACCTGGTATTCCTAACGCGAAGAATAACCAATTCTTTTGCGTCAAAGCGGGTACTGCAGTAGTGTGGATGAGCTCGAACAAGAACAATGGATTCATGGTGTCGTTCGGCACCGACTCGCCGTTTGACCCCGACGACCCGATCAGAGGCGGCGGCGCGAAGCAGGTAATGACGAAAGCAAGTACTCCCGGCTGCTACAAGTACGATGTGGGCGCGTTCCGTTCCGGGACGGTTTATGGAATGAGCGGGGGGAGTAAGCCGGAATTAGTCATTCTGCCCTGACCTACTAAGTAGTGGCACCTACGAAAATGGTAAGTTGCGCCCTCTCTGATGGAGGACTATGGGGCTCGTTCGTCGCACATGAGTTAACGGCAGTCCTTAACTCTTATGTGGTTTGCCCGGACCACCATCAGATTGTCGCCAACCAGGGCGGCGTGGCTCGCGATTCCCAAATGATCGAAAGGCGACTCGAGAACACAGCAGATTAGAAACCGGAAATGCGAGGAATGGCATGTGGTGGAATTTTCCATGGAGGACATAAGAGATGAAGAAACAGACAGCTTGGATCCTGCCTCTGGCGTTGTTGGTTTGTTTCCCGGCGGCGAGGGCGCAAGATAAGCCACACCCAACAAACGCAGATAATCAGAATATCCAGGCATACCTCGAGCTCCTTCGCTCCGATGTACGGCAGCAGAAAACCGAGATCATGGGATCTGTCATGCAGTTAAGCGCCGCTGATGCGGCAAAATTCTGGCCGATTTACAGCGAATACGACGCAGAGTTGACCAAACTGAATGACCTGAGGGCGGCGAATATTCAAGAGTATGCGCGTACGTATGGGCAGATGACGGATGAAAAGGCAGACGAGCTGATTCAGAAAGCGCTGGCATTTGATAAGCAGCGATCCGAACTTCTTGCTAAGTACTATGATCGCTTCAAACAGGCATTTGGAGGCATTACGGCAGCGCGCTTCCTTCAGGTCGAACGCCAATTGCTGTTGATCATCGATCTCCGAATCGCTTCTGAATTACCGATTGTCGGGCAAGGTTCGTAACCTTCGCAAAGGGGATAGGAAATGCGAAAAGGAATTGTTTGTGCCGCAATGATCCTGGTGGGACTTGCCACCGCGTTTGCCGCTGCCGGGCAAGATGCAATGAGAGTTACGGTTCCGGCCGGAACGCGAATCCTGATAAGGATGACCGACTCGGTGGACTCCAGCCAACAGAAGGTAGGGTATCGGTTCACCGCAAGCCTCGAGACAAACCTGCAAGCTGAAAATGTGGTGGTGGCGCCGAGAGGCACGGTAGTATATGGCCATCTTGCTTCGGCTTCCTCTGCTGGCAGATTCGCAGGCAGTTCCGATCTCATGTTGGAGCTGACCGACATCATGATCAACGGCACAGCCTACCCGCTTATGACCAGCACATACGCGATCAAGGGGAATGGAGAAGGCTCGAATACAGCGAAAAAGGTCATTGGCGGCGTGGGACTGGGTGCGCTCATCGGTGGGATAGCGGGAGGAGGAAAGGGAGCCGGGATTGGTGCGCTCGTCGGTGCTGCCGGTGGAACAGCCATCGCCGCTTCTAAGAAGGGGGAACAGCTCTCGATACCCAGCGAGTCCCTGCTGGAGTTCCGGCTGACACAACCGGTGACACTTCCCGTGGAAAATTAGTGTACCTCGTCAGAGCTTGGTTTTTGGGACGATCCTCACGAACGGTTGCACCTGGTAGAAGAACTCCGCCGTGGCAGCCATATCCGCGGTCGCACCGCGCAAGATTTCTGAAATGTAACGGCGGTCTCGACCGGTTGAGCCCGCCAACAGATACGGAGAAAACCATGAAGAAAGCCAGTTGGTTTGTCGGCATTACTATTCCATTCGTCTTCACGACTATTACTGCGGCGTGGGCGCAGGCTCCCGCAGGAATTCCTGTTTTCGAATTTGACAAGGCTAAAAGTTCGATCGGATTCAATGTGAAAGCCTCTGTGGCTATAGCCGGTAAATTTGACAAGTGGGATGCCACGATGAAGTTCACCTCTACGGATGTCTCGACGGGTGTTTTGGACATCAAGGCTCAGGCTGCCAGTGTCGATACCGGAAGCGGCATGAAAGATGGCAAGTTGAAGAGCAAAGACTTCTTCGACGCCCAGAACAATCCGTACATCACATTCCATTCGACGAAGGTTGTTCAGACCGGTCCAAACACCTTTGACATAGCGGGTACCTTTACGATTCGCGGAGTCTCCAAACCTGAGACGTTGTCGCTGACGGTTTCCGGGATCGGGACAGGCGAAGGCGAGGTTAAGGGGATCATGGCTTTTGACCGCAAGGGCTACGGGATGAACAGTGGCATCCCCTTCATCAAGATCGCCGACCGCGTTGAGGTGGAAGTCGACCTTTTTGGCAAGCGCGTCAGCGGTCCCCCGATGAACTTGAAGAAATAGCTAAGGGGGAAACGCCTTCGGGCACGATTGTGGGGACAATGAGTTTCAGAAACATTTTCCGACGGATGTGCTGTCGGCGGTACCGCGGGGTGACTTATCGGACAGCTCGTGTTTAAGAAGCATCAACTCCAGCTGATGAACTCGAACATCGATCGCCTTGCGGTACGCTCAAATGCGGTTAGGTAGTAATCGACGGCCCAGGCGAAAACCCCAGCAGGACAGCTACAATGGACCGACGTCCGGTCCAGCCGTTCTTCCATAGACAAAGCCGTAGGAACTGTTGAAATGGGTCTCCTGGCAAATCTAAAAATTCGCACCAAGGTTCTCATCTCTCTGCTTCCACTAGTTGTCATGGTCATTTTGGCCACGTTGTACGCCTCGATTGAGATGGACAAAATCGACGGCAGGTACAGTGGTCTGATCAGCAGAGATGTCAAAGCTCTTCACAGCCTGACAATTGCACGCTCGCTAAGCAATCAATTTGGACTGTTTCTCTATAAAGAGATTGCGGAGCCTGATGTTGACACGATGCAGGTAGTCGATGCGGACCTCGACAAGACTGCCGCAGAATTCCATTCATATATAGAGGAGGCGAAACGAGCGAGTCCGAATCTTGCTCCTGAGATCGAGGCGGCCGCGATCCATTTTGATCAAGCCGTCTCTGATTCACACCCGGTACGGGCCGCAACCTTGATCAATAGCAATGACAGAGCACTGAAGATGATGCGCGAGAACTTTGACCCTGAACTGCTTAAAGCTCGACAAGCCCTGATCGCGCTAGGTGACGAACTGCAGACAACCGTTAGCCGACGGTCTGACGAACTCACTGACAAGACGCACCGCACGATTCTAATTACATGGATCGTGATCACACTAGGCCTGACCGCATCTTTCATCATTGCGCTCTTCATCGTTCAGGTCGAAGTCGTAAGAGTTGTGCTTTCATTTCGAGGTCGGATTCTCGATGTGGCGGAAGGGCGACTGGATCAGCCCATTACGAATCTTCACCGTACCAACGAGATAGGCGAGATGAGCCGTGCGCTGCAGGCCTTGCAGGCTGGTGCCCGCGAACGGGAGATGCAGGGATGGGTGAAAGCTGAGGTCGCGGCCACTGTTGAGCGACTGCAGTCGGCAGAAGACTCCGGGGAGTTCGCCGCAATGTTGCTCTCACGGATCTCGGAATCGCTTGATCTGCTGTACGGTGCATTCTATCTCGCTGATCAGGATCAGACGCTCTTCAGTCGCGTGGGTGCCTTCGCAACGGATGTCTCGACGGAGCCGCGAGAGTTTGCGCTCGGTGAAGCCCTGGTGGGGCAAGCCGCTGTTGAGCGACGCAGCCTGCAGATCGTTTCGACTGCAGATAAGCCACTTCGGGTTTCCGCAGGTGTTGGGACGGTGGCGCCTGCGTGTGTTCTTTTCATCCCTGTGATCAATCAGGACGCCGTGCTGGCGGTGATCGAGCTGGCGCCTTCGGCTCCGGTGTCTGCACGCCAGCAGGCACTCCTCGACGCGCTGCTACCGACGGTAGCCCTCAATACCAAGATCCTTGTGAGCAAGCTCGAGGCCAGGAAACTGCTGGAACATACGCGGTTACAGGCTGCGGAGCTGGCGGTAGCTAAAGAAGCCGCGGAATCCGCCACGAAAGCAAAATCCGATTTCCTCGCCAACATGAGCCATGAAATCCGTACACCGATGAACGCCATTATCGGGATGACACACCTGGCCTTGAAAACGCAACTGTCTCCCAAGCAGGAAGACTATCTGACCAAAGTGAAATCCGCCGCGCAGGCGTTGCTCGGGATCATTAACGACATTCTCGACTTTTCGAAGATTGAAGCGGGGAAGCTCGATATCGAGAAGACAGACTTCACACTGGAAGACGTGCTTGACAATCTTTCGACGATTGTCGGCCAGAAGGCTCATGACAAACACCTAGAATTTCTTATCGCAGCGCAGCACGATATCCCGCCCAATCTGGTGGGCGACCCCCTTCGCCTTGGACAAATCTTGATCAATCTTGTAAATAACGCAGTCAAGTTTACGGAACACGGCGAGGTGTTGGTGACGGTTGCTCTGGAGGAGCAATCAGGGGACCGGGTCAAAGTGAAATTCTCAGTTCGCGACAGTGGCATCGGCATGACGCCCGAGCAGAGCGCTCGACTGTTCCAGGCGTTTGCGCAGGCAGACACTTCGACTACACGAAAGTACGGCGGCACCGGGCTCGGACTCTCCATTTCCAAGCGACTGGTGGAGATGATGGAAGGCACTATCTGGGCCGAGAGTGAGCCGGGAAAAGGCAGTACCTTCCATTTCAATGCTTGGTTCGGAGTCGGATCAGACGAGAAACCAAAACGCTTCATCCCCGATCTGGCCGGTGTCCGGGCCTTGGTTGTCGATGATAATGCGCAGGCGTGCGAGATTCTAACCGATATGCTTCGGGTATTTGCGCTTCGGGCCGATTCAGTTTCGTCAGGAGAGGACGCTGTCCGGGATATCGCTGCCTCAGACGCCAAGGATCCATATCGACTTGTTTTGATGGATTGGCACATGCCGGGAGTAGACGGTCTGGAAGCAAGCCGCATCATCAAGCGCAACGATCGTCTGCAGCACATTCCCAAAATCGTCATGGTGACCGCATTCGGGCGAGAGGACATCAGGGCGAAAGCCGAGGAAATCGGAATCGACAGCTATTTGTTGAAGCCTGTCAATTCGTCTCTGCTCTATGACACGCTGGTGGATCTCTTCGGCGTTGCCGGACTTGATCAGAGCAGTTCCCGTGCGAGGAAAGAGGACGCGAATGTACATGACGCGACCGGCATTCGGATACTGCTGGTCGAAGACAACGAGATGAACCAGCAGGTTGCGACGGAATTGCTGGAGAGCGCCGGTGCGATCGTAACCGTTGCCAACCATGGTGGGGAAGCGGTGAAAATCCTGAGGGAAGGAGATCAGCCTCCGCCGTTCGATGTGGTGTTTATGGACCTGCAGATGCCCGAGATGGACGGGTTCACGGCAACCAGGCTGCTGCGGCTTGATCCACGCTTGCAGAAGTTTCCGATCATTGCGATGACGGCTCATGCTCTTGTGGAAGAGCGCCAGCGCTGTCTCGATGCAGGCATGAACGATCACGTGTCGAAACCGATTGATCCTGACGCTCTATTTTCTACTTTGCTGCGATGGGCAAAGCCCAGACCTAAGCAGGCAACCGAGCCGCAAGCGAAACCCGCAAGAGCCGCAGATGAGGTGATTTTGCCGGAAAGAGCGGGTATCAATGTGGCCGATGGCGTGAGGCGAGTTGCCGGCAATAGGCGTCTTTACCGCAGCCTCCTGATACAGTTTGCGGAAAAACAAGGCGATGCTGCCGCCGAGATTTCAGCCGCCATCGCGAGCGGAGACCTCAAACTAGCCGAACGCATCGCACATACCGTGAAGGGAGTTGCCGGCAATATCGGAATCACGGAGGTGCAGTCCGCAGCTCAGAAGCTGGAGAAAGCAATCCGCGATGGGCATGATGCGGTTCCATCGCTGCTCGACGCGTTCGCAGCATCGTTGAGGACTCAAGTGAATGCCATCCGGCAAGCGTTGCGTGAATCAGCGCCCATCATGCCACAGGAAGCGCGTACGTCGCCTTTCAATGGCGAAGCGGCATCCGGCGCAATCGCTAGGCTCCGAACCCTGCTTGAAGCGAGTGACGGCGCTGCAGAAGACGCATTTCATAACCTGCAGGACGCAGCGGGAGGTGCGGTAGAGAAGTCACAACTGGATGCCTTAGGGAACTTCATCAACGACTTCGATTTTGAGGCGGCGCTGGTGAAGCTCGATGAGATCGCCAAAATTTGCGCACGAAATGGGGACGAGAGAAATGAACCAGCCTGATCAGAAGAAGACGATTCTCTTGGTGGATGATGCTCCCGCCAACATTCAAGTCGTGAACTCAATCCTGAAGGACATCTACAAAATCCGTATCGCAACCAATGGCGCGAAAGCATTGGAGCTGGCCAATGCAACTCCTCCTCCCGACCTGATTCTGCTGGATGTGATGATGCCTGAGATGGATGGGTATGAAGTATGCACGCGGTTGAAAAGGGATTCGCAGACGCGCGATATACCAGTCATCTTCCTTACAGGACAGACCGAGATCGAAGATGAGACAAAGGGATTCGAAGTTGGCGCAGTGGATTACATCCATAAACCATTTTCGCCTGCGGTCGTGAAGGCGCGTGTGCAAACCCACCTGGTGCTCCGCGGAATTCGGGAGCAGCTCGCACTGCAATTGCAGACGATTCAAAAGGAACTGGAAACCGCGCGGCAAATCCAATTGTCAATTCTCCCAGCAGAGGTCCCGAAACTTGAAGGTCTAGATATTGCTGCGCGCTACATCCCCATGACTTCGGTTGCAGGCGATTTCTACGACTTCATCATGGTCGATGAGAAACACCTCGGAATCCTGATTGCCGATGTGTCGGGACACGGTATGCCAGCCGCTCTCATCGCGTCGATGCTGAAGATTGCCCTGGCGGCTCAGGTTCCGCATGCTGCCGATCCGGCGCAGGTGTTGTCGGGATTGAATCAGGCTCTGTGTGGAAAGTTCCAGCACCACTATGTCACGGCAGCATACCTGTTCGTGGACATCGCGAAGGGAACACTGACGTATGCGGGGGCGGGTCATCCCCCGATGTTGATGTGGAGCCCGTCATCTACAGGCGTCCGCGGCGTGGAGGAAAATGGTCTGTTTCTAGGAAAATTTCCATGGGCTACTTACTCTTCCTTGGAGTTGCCCCTCAGCGCAGATGATTGGTGTTTGCTTTACACCGATGGAATCCCGGAAACCGCGAACCACGCGGAAATCGAGTTTGGCACAGAACGCTTCCGAGAATTTCTTGCGACCGGGCAAAGCACGTCCGCAAGTCAGTTCGCCGATCGACTACTCGAGGAGTTATCCAGTTGGGCGGCTCGCGGCGTGGGCGAGGAACTGGATGACGATATCACTCTGGTGGCTATCCACGTAAAAGGCGGTTCCTAAATAGGGGCTACGGTCGAGGTTCGATAAAGACCTGGTCGGCTCGACTATGAAAAAGGCTAAAGCTGCCACATACATTCACGACAACAAGGCCGGCCCGCTAGCGACGACGTGGACGCGAACTGCCATATTTCGAAGTCAACTCGAACCTGCAATTAGACGATAGATCTGTGCTCCATATTTTTCACGATGCTCATCTCGATTCCTGCCACAGCTAATAACTCCGCATCGTTTGGGGGGACAGGTCGTAGCGATACCACGCAGCCGGCATCCCTCCCGGCCCCCTACTAGAAGGTCAATCGCAAGCATCCATGTGAGCAGATCAATGACAAGAGCCATCGTCATGGAACTGTCCACTTGCGGCCATGGCTGCTAAGGAGTGCGCACAATTCAGGATCTTCCTGTCCAACGGATCATTGGCAAGTGCGTCCGGGGCGATATATGTCATCTTTTTCCGCGCTGACACCATCTTGTCACTCAACTGCTGCATATGATCGAGTTCCCTGCTAATGAGTTGAGCAGCATTTCGATCCGATTCGGTGGAGGCGGCGACAGAGGCTTGCCGGACACTCGAAGTCGCTGCACCGCTATATGGATTCACCCAACCTTCACTCGACGGGAAACCATACTGAACAGCGGTCTGCAGTGCACTGCGCCACTCCCGAATCTCGGACATGGCTTCAATCCCTGCACTTAAGAAGTCTTTCGAAAACCCCTGGCTTCCCTCCCGACTTGCCGGGACGCCGTGCAGGGTCAACGTGATCTGATTCCCACCGAAGCTCAAAGAACCATTCGTGAGCCTTGCCAGCGCTTCAATCTCCACGCAGGACTTGCCTTCTTCCTCGATCAACGGGATCTGACCGGGGTGGCCGTCTATGACAAGGGTTCTTGTCTGCTGCGGGTGTGCAATTCCCGCTACAACAATGAAGATAACGCATAGCAATTTTATGTAGAATGACCTTCTTCGCATAGTCTCGCTCCAATTACGTACTTTCACTCTGGAAGGAACTCATATTAGCTCGAAGAATACTGGACGTTAATTGTCAAAATGACAGTCTCCTTAGAGCACTCTCGTGAGCTAGAATGGCGCCTTTCTTCTGAAAAGAGTCGCAGGAAGGGGGAAACCGTGAATTCAATCAATCCGAACTACTTTATTCATGCAGGCAACGTCCTGTTGTTGGTGGCTTATAGTGTTCGCGATATTCTGTGGTTGCGGTTGTTCGCAGTGGCAGCGTCTCTGATTACGCTTCCATTCTTCATTCTCCAGCCGAAACCGCTATGGGCGCCGTTGAGTTGGACTGTCATTTTTGCGGGGCTCAATCTGTTCCAGTCCGGGCATCTTCTGGTTGAACGTCGTCCGGTCAAACTTACAGCGGAAGAGGAGGAAGTTCGCAGGCTCGTCTTCCGGGATTTGCCGCCTAGGAAAATGCTGGAGGTTCTGAGCATTGGAAGTTGGATCACGGCGGAGGCAGGAGAGCGATTGATAGAGAGTGGAAAATCCGCAGAGGGGATATCTCTTATAATTCGCGGGAAAGTGCGGATAATCCAAAACGGACAGGTTCTAGGTGACTTGTCAGGAGGTAACATCGTCGGCTCTGCACTTATTTTGAGCGGCGCCGAGGCTGAAGTGGATGCAGTGGTGACGGAACCGATCCGAGCCATTCGCTGGGAAGTTGGGACGCTGCAGCGCTATCTTAGCAGCAATCCTGATATCCGCATCATGATGCAACAGCACCTCGCCCGCGATTTGGCAAGCAAACTGGCTTCTTACGCAGACCAGAGTAAAACAGCGGGAACGCCATAACATGATGTGAAGAGGACACCTCAACCCATGGCATCATGGGTCGACCTCAGACGTCTTGGATTTGATGGCGTAGAAACAGCCCGATATGCAATGCAGCCCACGGCCTCCGACCCGGCGCGTCGCATACCGCGAAAGTCGCTGATGAGCATTGATGTCAGATGAGCAGTACCGTCGAGGCTGGCAGCGCCGGGCGTGGGTCCTGACGCCCTTACTGTAGTCCCGTCATTTTCCAGCGACACAAAATGGCCAGACACCTTCAACCGGCGCACGGAGCGGAGCTTGACCCAACCGGAGCCGTCGAGTGAGCGGGAGAAATGACCTTAAGCTTTCCTTAATGTATTGATTCGCAAGAATTTCTTTGACGACCCGAGGTCTTTTCTGGTCCACTCGTGGCGGCTGGACCTTCAGGGAGTTCATTGACCATCGAAAGCGAGTCTGAAATGCACGGACAATCATCTGGTCTGCCGATGCAGAGGGAGTTCTTTGTCGAAGTTTTTGCTGTCAAAAAAGAGGAAGGGGATCAGTATCGAAGCGTCATCTTTCCTGCTGATCGAGCAATGGAAGGTTCTCTCTTTTGTGAAAAGTGGCATAAAAATGAATCCGAGGTCGTCCCAATCCTGCAACAAATCTTGCACGGTACTGCGGATGTTGCGGAGGTTCTCGCTCAGGCTCAATCCGTTGAAGGCAGTCTGATGAAACTGAAGCTTACAGATTCGGAAGCCGCATTGCTGGGCTGGCGTCCTGAGCTTCTGAGTCGTTAGCTACGGGAAAACTAGGCTCGGGCTCTATGTCTCGAAGCCGCAATGACGAGAACCGGTGCAATTGAATTGATAAATCCCTCCTCTTTCTTTGCGAGTGTCGCAGTTACTATGCTACTGACACTCCCAAGTGCGGCTTACGATTTCCGCATTGGCCAACTTTTGGTTTGCTGACAACACGTGCACTACGCAGTCAATGAGTGCATCGACTTGTCATCACCAGTTGAAGATATGGCCCCAGCTCAAGAGTTCGTCGATCATCACCTTTCAATTTGGATGAGACAGGTCACAGTTATCTGGAGTCAGTATTCATGCCCGGCGTCTCCATTTCATGTTCTTTCATCCAACTCACCAGCCTTTCCGCCGACATGGGCCGCGAATACACATAGCCCTGAATGGCATGAACGCCAGCTTTGACGAGGTCGTCCACTTGCTGGTTCGTCTCCACACCCTCCGCAATCGTGCTTAGGCCTGACGCTTTAGCAAAATGAATAATCGCGTCCAGCACCGGGCGTTTGGCATCACACTGGGTTCGTAGCGTGTCAACGAACATCTTGTCGATCTTTAACGTGCTCACCGGCAGTTCCTGGACGTAAGAAAATCCTCCGAACCCCGTTCCGGCATCATCGATCTTGATGTCAATTCCCGCGTTTGCGAGGCAAAGCAGACGACTGCGTGCCTCCGCAAGATTTGCCAACTGGCGCCGTTCGGTGATTTCGACTGCAATGTTCCTTCCCGGAATGCCGCTATCGATTAGTTGCTTCACTAGGGACTCGCAAAAATCCGTTTTCACGATCTGATCAGGTTCGGCATTGATGCTGATATAGCGATTCGTGCCCAGCCAACCCAGGTGCTTGAGGTCCTTCAGCACTTTTTTCACGATCAGTTCGGTGATGGGTGTGATCAAACCGTTCTCTTCGGCAAATGGAACAAATTGTCCCGGCGGGACCATTTTGCCCCGGCGATACCAGCGCGCCAAGGCCTCCGCGCCCAACACGGATCCGTCACCGCCGTCGACAATCGGTTGATAATAGGGCAAAAATTCATTTTTTCGCAGTCCCTGTCTCATCAGGCTTGCCATTGAAGTTTGCCGCATCAGCAAGCCATACAACATGAAGTTGAAAGTCAACGCCACGATTGCGGACATACCCGCAGCTAAAATTAGGCCTTCGAACTGCAACTGGTCAATATAGCGTTGCAACACTCCCACCGTGAGTTTTGCGCGAGTGCGGCCAACCATCGCTTCTTCCGTTTGATGCAGCACGACTCGGTTCCAGTCTCCAAGTTTCACTTGGAAGTCTGGCTGTGTGACATCCACTTGGTATGTCACACACTGCAAACACTCGATCGAGCTTTCGAAGTCAAAAAGCATCGTCTCCGGGATCGCGATATACTCCACGTCATCTCGGCGCTGTATTACATAAACAACACCCGGGCTGTCGTCTACTAACTCGACCGACCATACGTTGTCGAGGACGTGAACATGAGCGACTGGTCCAGGATTCCTATTCACGAGACCGCTGCGGCAGATCATCTCCCCCGCCTGCCGAAGGCCAATCCAGCGAACATACGGGTTCTCAAAGGCTCGCTGGGCCAATACATCGCTGGTGCCGTTCCGACAGTTAAGCGCTTCGATCGGCGGCAATTCCTCGAGTTCGTGGCGTGTGCCGGCGACCGCCTCTCTGAGCCCGCGAGCCAGCACACTGGTCTGGCGCTTTAGCGCGCGGCTCGCCAGATATCTGGTCATCGATCCCAGGCTGAAGAAACATATCGCGAACACGAGCACGCATGTGCTGGCCGCCAGGGTCGCGGGGATGTCGGTTGCAGCGAGTCTTCGCATCGGTCACGAATCACAATCGAACGCCGAACTGAGAAATAGCTAACCACCCAAAGCTCAGGCCAGTCCGGGAGGTGAGTAATCAGCGAGGTTAGTCGACCACTTATGTAGTCTTGTGAACCATAAGTTCATCGTTGCGGTATCCAACAGTTTCATCGCAGAGTTCGCGCAGATAGTAAGCTGCGGGTACCGGGAGTATGGCGTTCATGAATGAAATGTCCACTGGGTTCCGGAGGTGATCGGAGAGAAAGGCAAGTCTTAAATTCCTATACTCCGGCGATCGCCTTGTTTTGCAGAACACGCACGACTACACGACGATTTTCCGCCTCTCCTTCCGGCATGTTCGCATTGCCGACCTGTTCGCTCTCTCCCATTGCGCCCGGCGCAAGCATTCTGGTAAGTGGGGCCTTACCCTGCTGAAGCAGGATATTTGTCACATTATTAGCACGGTCCTCGCTGAGTTTCTGGTTCAGGGCAGCATTACCGGAGGCAGAGGCGTAGCCTTTTACTTCAATCATGTAACCTTCGATCGTCTTGGCTTTCTCCACCAGCGCCATCAGTTGAGCAGTATATTTTGGCCCGACCTTGACCTTGCCATTGTCAAAGTACACAATTACTTCATCCATGATGTAGTAATCGTCCAGCTGGCCGAACCGCGCGACGGCAGCTTCGATAGCTGCCTTATTTTCTGCGACCTTTGCCTCCTGTTGTTGCAGGGCTTGTCTCTGAGCGTCCAGCTCCGCCTTCTGCTTTTCCAACTCCACCTTCTGTTTTTCCAGCTCTGCTTGGGTCTGCTGAGCCTGTAACTTGGTTTCGTGCATCCCGGCTTCTATTGCTTCGGCGTGTTTAAGATCATTGCCCTTGAATCTTACAGTCCGCGCTATGAATCGAGTGTCGTGGTAGTAACCTTCCACTTTTATGGCTAGGCCCGGAATCAAAGCGGCCATTGACAGTTTCTTATTGCGAGCCTTGAACATCCCCATTCGTCAACTCAACCACCAGATCATGATTGTCCTTGGTTTGCACGATCATGCTTTCACCGCTTCGTCCTTTAATCAGACCTTCAACCTTCACTGTCTGTTGGGCAGCGACCGTCAAGGACATGAATGTGCTGATCAAAGTGAGAATCGCAGTATTTCTAAAGCCAAGTAGTTTGAACTGGTTCATAGTCTTGTCCTTTCTAGTCCTCCAGTCCTGGTGGTCTCGTACATCTACTTCCATGCGCGTATTTCCTCCTCAAGCCGCTGAAGCCTGTCTTTGAGGGTCTGCCCCTCTAGGCTTTGGTTTTTTTGGTCTGAGCATGGCGCTGGCAATGATCGTCGCCGCGACAGCGTATACGATTCTTGTCCTCCAGGCAGTTTGGTCTTGTCTCATGGCAAAGCCTGCCCATCCCCTGTGAACGGTGGCAGATAAGAGATCTTTTGCAAACTGTCAGTTCTACCAGAGTGTCAGAACTGCCTTGCAAAAGGAGGCGCAGTGAATCACGATATCCTCAGCTGTGCAAGGCCGCACGGTTTCTCGGGACGTCCGTTAGAATGGGACTGCGCGATGAGCGAACTGATCAAAGCTGCCAAGCTGTTCTCCAATAGCGGTCACCAGCGGATCACTATACAGCGCAATCCCGCGCTGCAAAGCCCCGAGGCTCATCTGAAGTCCGTAGCGCAAATCGTTTCATCTGTCAGTGAGGATGACGAAACGATTGCCGCTGCGTGGCTGCACGATATTGTCGAAGACACTGAGGTCACGATTGACGACCTAGAGCGGCAATTTGGTGTTCGTGTCGCGAAGCTCGTTCACGAACTCACCGTTGTCTGCCACCCTGCACGTCGTCATAGCGCCGCCAGCTTTGCACTTACCAAACAGCATTTCGCCAAGGTTTCTGATGCCGCAAAGACGGTCAAACTAGCTGACCTCATCGACACTTGTCGAGACCTCTACAAGAACGACTGGGCTTTGTTCAGCACCTACGTGGCAGAAGCGAATGAACTTGCACTTGTGCTTAACGGAGGCAATAGTCGGCTTCTAGCGAGGCTGAAACGCGATTTGAATAAGTACGCTTCCAGCATTCAACCCGCCAGGCCAAGTGAACAGGTTCTACAATCGCGGCGTTTTGAGATTCCCATCGCTACCTTGCGAGTGCTGGAGGGCGCATTCACCGCACAAGATATTGCTCAACCCTTGATCACTTTTGATTCAAACCGCACGGAAACAGAGATTCTCGAAGCAATGACCGTAGCTGGCGTTGAAGTCTCAGGACTCCAGAGAGACGGAACTCTATGGGGATTTGTGGGGATTGCCAGCTTGAGTAAGGGGGCTGGGCAAACCTGGGGACGGGAGTTTGCGGCGAGCCAACTGGTTTATGCGACAAGCACCTTCATGGATGTCATTGAAATTCTGACGCGACATGATTGGTGCTTCGTGATGGAACGAGGGAACGTTATCGGAGCAATCTCGCGAATTGATATGCACAAGCCGGTAGGGCGAATGTGGCTCTTCGGAATTCTCACCCTTGCAGAGCTTGAGTTTACAGAACGAATTAGACGGAAATGGCCCGGCGAGAGTTGGAATAGGCTCTTGTCGCCGCAAAGAATGGACAAAGCCAGACAGTTGCTCGCCGAGCGTGAACGTCGTAAAGAGAAGTGCCATCTAATCGATTGTCTTCAGTTAGCTGACAAGATAGAGATCCTGATTGCAGATCCTTCAGAATTGGCTGCTATTGGCATTCCCAGCCAAAGTCTGGCGCGGCGAGTCGGCAAGCAGATCGAGAGTTTGCGTAACAGCCTGGCTCATGCGCAAAGCTTTGTCGAGCAGGACTGGCCGCAAATCGTCCGGTTGACCAGACGCATTCACAAGATGTCGGAGGAGTTGTAGTTAACCAAACTGTGACCCGTCTGCTGGCTTTGGATGTCACAGCTTTGTGCCGGACAACCGACCAAAACAACTGAATGCTCAATTGTCTGCGTTGCGGAGAGCAGAAAGCATCCAGGATTGCGGTTTTCAGCTTCGATGCCTTGGGCACATTATTCGAGTCGAGGCTTGTGATTCATGCGGCGGCTATCTGAAATCCATCGATATGACTAAGGACGCCGAAACATTGCCTGTACCTGACGACGTCCCTTCGAGCGCGATCAATATCTGGGCCTTCGAGTTACCAGGGCATTGGGAGACATTTATTTAATTTGTAAGTGTCGTCCGAATAGAGGAAGGCCCGGTAAGTTGTGCGCCCGGCTCTAGGCAAGGCGCTAGAGTTGTCATAGCCCGTACCATCTTCTGCATAGTGTGGTTCCAATCGAGGGAGTTGGTACTCCTTGCCTCGAGGCCGCAATGATGAGAACCGGTGCGATTGAATTTATAAATCTCTCCGCTCTCTTTGCGACACCTAACCCGAATGCGCAGCGGTGCGACACTGGACGCAAATTGCTAAAGACGAAATGTCCCTTAAGTTCCGGAGATGCCCTTGTTCACAAGAACCTTAACCTCAACTCGGCGATTCTCCGCGCGCCCCGTCTTTGTCTCGTTCGGGGCTGCTGCTCCGTATTCTCCCATCGCGCCTGGGGCCACGATATGCCGCACGGGCACGTTGCCCTGCTGCATCAAGTAAATGACCACCGCCTTCGCACGGCTTTCGCTCAATTTTGTGTTCATCGCAGCGCTGCCAGTCGAGTCAGCAAAACCCGTCACTTCGATGATGTATCCAGTAAGGCTAGTGGCGGTTTGCGCCAGTTGTTTCAGTTGCTCCTGGTCCTCCGATGAGATCTTGGTGCTACCGACCGAAAATTTCACTGTTGCTTGACCTTTCACGTCATAGTCACTCAACGCGGTAAAGCGATCGTTAACCTCTTCAATGTCCTTTATATTTTGGTCAATCTGCTGTTTGTTGGTCGCAATGTTCTGTTGGTTGCCAGCGATATTTTGCTGATTGGTCGCAATATTCTGTTGATTGCCAGCGAGATTCTTCTGATTCGTCTCGATAGCCTGCATGTTGGCCGCTACCTGTTCAGCGGTAGGATGCAAACCGGATTCGATCATCTCAGCCGTTTCCAGATCATCGCCGTCGACTGGATCGTTTTTGCAACAACCCGACCCTGGTTATCGGGGGATCCGTCGACTTCGACTTTGAGCCCGGGTATCAGCACAGTATTTCCAAGATGCTCCTTCTCTAAGCCAAAAAGCCCCCTGTTGTCCCTCGTATCGGTATCATCAGTCAGGAGTATAGTAGTCTTTCCTGCTGAGCCATTTACGATCAGCGTGTCTCCGGTACGGGACATTATCATTCCTTTGGTTTGGGCATTTGCGGCAACGCTTCCCAATGCGAGTAAGTACACTACCGCCACACTTACTACTGTAGTTATCCGGTTTGTCTGCATAGCTTGCCTCCTTTTGCTGTTTTCGAATTCAGACAAAGTCTTCGCTCCCGATTCAAGGCGCCTCGCCACAGATAGAATTGCGTGCCGAGTGAGATCAGCAACTAAACTCCATCGCACTAATGGAATGATGATGAAGTCAAAAGACAGGAGCTACCACTGTCAAAACTGGCAGTCTTATGAAACTGAAACAATGGGTACACAACGGGAGGAGTGCACAATTACCTGACTGCCGAAATTTTGTACATCCGGACGGTCATCGTCAGCGAAGTGTGCCGAGATTCGACAATCGATTGCTCATGGCCTCAGTGCTGACATGAAACCGTTTAGCCAAGAAGGTGATTGCTTCTTTGTCATCCAGAGAGCGGTACCGCTATGCGGTGAAGCATCAGATTATCTCGGTCTAATCTGCACAAAGCCTGACAGAACTGTCATTTCTACCAATAGCCGCGGTCCATTACTACTTCTATCATCCTAATGTTGACCCTGAGCTTGCGCAGGGTTCTGTTCCTTCGAGACGAGTTGATAGAGTGCAAAACCAAAGAGAACTTGAGCTTGCGAGTGTCCTCATAGCCGATGATCATTTCGCCGTACTCGAATCAGTTGTGCCTATGCTCAAACCGTTCTTCAACGTCGTTGGTACGGCGTCTGATGGCAAAGCTGCTGTGGAGGCTGAGGACAGACTGCATCCAGACGTAGTCATCCTTGATATTTCGATGCCCGTCATGAGTGGCATTGACGCAGCTAAACAAATGCGAAAGCAAGGGTCGAAGGCTCGAATTGTATTTCTCACCGTGCATGAAGACACGGATATTCTTGCCGCAGCAAAGGCCGCGGGGGGCAAGGGCTATGTCGTTAAGTCGCGCCTGGGAACTGATCTGATTCCCGCGATCCAAGATGCGCTTGCCGGCAAGGACTTCGTTTCGAAGTTTTCTCCGGAGTAGCCGCGTTACGGTTGCTTCGACTCCGAGCAACCGTGCTGCTCTGATTGCAGTTAGCCAGCGTTTCAAGACTCGTGGTGTGCGGTATAGATTGCTGGTGATCGCCACGCTCCTGCTGTGCTTTCCGATTTACAACATCCTTACGCTCCCCCGGGCATAAAGCGGCATGCGTCGGGATGACTCATCGGGTGCTGTGTATTGATGGTCATCGTCAGCGAAGCAGACCGAGATTGGACAATCGATTGCTCATGGCCGCAGTGCTGACATGAAACCGTTTGGCCAGGAAGGTGATTGCCTCTTCGTCATCCAGATCGAGATCGTTCTTTTTAACCTCCTGTTGCAGGAGGCTTCGGGGCATCAAGAGTGCAGCACCGAACTGATTGGCCTCGACTTCTTCATGGTCTACTCCTCCGGAGGAGTATCCGTCTCGCCGGAATGTCATATGACGATCGATAAAGAGCTGTGACTTTTGATTCTTTTTTACGTGCAATAGATAGTCCACACTCCAGACCTGAGAACGGACAGCCGCGGCGCTAAAACCTGCGCATCGGTGCCTTCTTGGTCGCGGCTTTCTTGGCTGGAGCTTTCTTTGCCCCCGGCTTCTTTGCCCGTGATTTCTTCGTCGCACCTGACTTGACCCGATGGCTGGGCGTTTTCTTCGCATACCAATGTCGCAGGGTGGCCTTCTTTGCCGGCGCCTTCTTTACGGCCTTCTTTGCTGCCATCATGACGTTATGAACGTTTGGGCTATAGCGAACGATCTCATCGAAAGTCGGCTTTACCAGCTCGACGACGGACGCAATGGCGGCTTCACGGTTTTCTGGCGGGATCGACGCCGGTAGGCTCTTGTCGGCCAGCTCTACCAGTTTCTTTTCGATAACCGATGCCTTGGGCTTCCTCAGCTTCTTCGCCCAATCCGCAGCGCCTGTTATTACGCGCTTGATGATCTCCCCAAGCGCGGCATGTTCAATTATCGAGAGCAGTTCGATCATGCACCGGATTATACGGGGCGTGGCTTGACGGCTATATCCAGCCGTGGCAAGACGGGCGGATGGAACGAGGTTAACGTCGGCACTATCTTCGAGGGTAGCATCAAGTACGTGCGCACCGGCCATGAAACCAAGGTCGACTCCTGCGTCGAACTGATCGCCGCCGATGGGGGCGCAGGCTATAATTTTGCGATCGTCAGCACCACATTGGCCGCTGGCCAGCCGCCGAACGATGCTGCGTGTCGAGAGATGGCAGAGTCTCAAACAGGTTGTTCGAATGCAAGCTTCCGGAAGCCTTTTCGAGGTCAGCGAGTATCGGGTTCGCGCATCAGAAAGGAAATGTCATCCACTCTGTAGAGGACCTTGCCCGGAGACTCTGGAATGGGAGAGACCTTCCCAGCGCGCACACTATCGAATGCTGGCACAAGTCGTAGGAGTACGGTTGGCGACGCGACGGGAATGTTGTGCGCTCCCAGAACGAGCCTGATTTGTGGCGCAAGAGCAGCCAGCCGCCGAATCGATGTTGCATACGCATCCAGATTAGTTTCGGGGCGGAAGAGCCAGATTGGAGCGGGATACTAAGTATCACCGGTGAAGAGAAGTCCGTTCGCGCGATCGATCAAGGAAATGGCGTCCGGCGTGTGGCCTGGGGTTGCGATAACCTCTATAGTTCTACCGCCAAGGTCGAAGCGATCGCCGTCGTGAGTGTAGGCTGTAATCCTCCACGGACGTGTGGTGTACGCCTTCGCGTCGAATCCGTTGGGCAAGGAACCGCAGATTTGGTCTGGGGTGATCTCGGCCTGCGCATCCTCGCGTGAGCCAAGCGCGTTCTTGCGGGTAAAGTCAGTATCCACACCATAGATGGAGGAGAATTCCCAGTTGCCGCCGACGTGGTCGTCATGCGTGTGGGAATTCAGCACGATGATGGGTAAATTCGTGAGTTCGCTGGTTACTTTCTCGATGTCGCTAATTCCCATGCCCGTGTCGAACAGCAAGGCTCGTTTGTTGCCGACGATTAAGTAGCTGATGACCTCTTCAGCCTGATGCGGTTCATAGATGGCGAAGACATTCGACGCAGGTTTATAGACTTCGAACCACGGATCGCTAGTGGCGACGCGAGCAAGGGATTTGTATTCCGGGCGAGGGAGGGTATGGCACCAGCTTGGGATTGAGGACTGAGCGGACACCGAAGATGGCAGCATCGTCAGGCAGATGGCGAGACTGACTGTGAGTTGATGCATGGGCGGCCTCCAATACTTTGAACGAGAATTTGTCTGATCAGATTGCGATTACTGCGTGGTTTGGCGACCATCAGGACTCTAAGGCCTGACGATCATCTTCCCGACACCGTCGTGATACTGGCTGGCGATCGCGAAGGCGTCATCAATCTGTTCGATCTCTCTGGTATGTGTAAGCAGCGGTGCAAACCACTCGATGTGTGCGTGGAGCAGTTCCAGAGCGTCCTGCGCCTCGTGGTTTGATCGGCGCACATTGAAGATGGTGAGTTCCTTGCGCCTCATTGCTGAACCATCCATGGGTACGACGTGAGATGAATGAATACCTGTGAGCACGACACGACCGGCATTGCGGGTTACTTGAATCGCCTGACCGGTGGTATATTCTCCAGCCGCACAGTCAATTGCGCAGTCCACACCGCGCTGCCCCGTCCCGGTGAGGATTCCCTCGACGGCTTCTTCGGGTTCGATCACGACGTCTGCGCCAATTCCACGGGCCAACTCGCGGCGATGGGCCAGTGGATCCACTGCCCAGATTCGTGCGGCCTTGACGGCGCGCAATGCGGCGATCGTCAAAAGCCCGATTGGTCCCGCACCAAGGACCACTACCGTTTCGCCCTGGCGGAATGAAGCCAGGCGGATCGAGTGCAGCGCAACCGCTAGAGGCTCAACCAGGGTAGCTTCGTCCAACGACATCCCGGGAGGGATGGGACGAAAGTTGACGGCCGGTAAGTTGACCAGTTCCCGGAAAAAACCGGGATAGTGAGGGTTGCTCAGAAAGCGAATGTTCGTGCACACATTGTGGTGACCGCTCAAACAGAATTCGCAGTGATAACAGTAAAGAGCGGGCTCAAGTGCTCCGCGGTCGCCCACAGCGAGTTCACTAACACCGGCGCCCGTCCTCACGACCCTTCCTGCGGGCTCGTGCCCGAGCACCATGGGGTAAACATTGGGAGTACCGCCAACAGCACCCTCGGAGTAGGAATGCAGATCAGACCCGCAGATGCCTACGGACTCGACCCGGACCTGCACTTCGCCGGGTCCGGGATCTTCAATCGGCATATCAGTAAGCCGGAATTTCAGCGGAGAGATAAGCTCTGCGGCTCGCATCGAATGCCTTCCTCACGTACGATACCTGCTCAGTAGGTGAGAAGAAAAGGCGAGAGGCGCCTTTCAGACAATTGTTTTGAGTGAGCACCTTTTCGACAACCCCACTTTAGCTCCACTGTAAGAATTCCTATTCCTTATTTTGCGGGACTTACGGCGCCAACCGTTCCCGTTAAGTTGTTGAAGTTACGTACAGAATCAAATTTGGGAGCAGAGGGTCGGGGGTTCGAATCCCTCCGCCCGACCAGTAGAATCATCACTGGTCGCTCACCGACAACCCTTCAAAACCCACTTGAGCGCACTGAAGCAATTGTGTGTGTGCTTCCCAACTTGCTAGCCATCGTTGCTTTGCCGTACACATTCATGGGTGTGGCTACATATCCGTGACGCATCACCCGTCTGCTGCACGCCACTTCCGTCCGACTGAATTCGCCAGCTGCGGAACGCCAAACTTTGGACCCAATGGCTTCAGATGCCGGCGCATCAGAATTCCGGCGTAATATTGCGTCCGCGAATGCGTTGATACGAGCAATCAGCTTTGCTTTTTCTTTATAGAGATGCGGCATGGCTCTTCTTGACAATATCCTAGGGGGATATGGTACAAGATGAGAGGCGGGGGTTGCGATCCGCGCCGGATAAGCAAAACAAACCTTATGAGCAAAGAATCCGCACAAGAACCTCCAAGTATTGGAAGCTCTTCTTTGTGTTGCGATGAGCGCTCAGAAAGCCGCCCGTAGCTACGCTTTGGGCGATTCTCTCACCGCTCATCACAGCATACGACTTGTGATTTGAGCGCGTGGGCCCGCGGTTATTCGTACCCAGACTCACCCCTCCCGAACCGATGATCCGTGCTGCCGTCCCGTTCCGCGCCGTTGGCGCCGGACGCGGTTGCGCCTGCGCGGACCGCCACAGGAGGAACGATGAACAACATCCTTTTGACGATCCGGAAGACCGGTCGCATGACTTGCGCCTGGGTGCCCACGGGCAATCCCAGAACACCTCCTGCCTGCGTGTGGAAAGATGCGGAGTCTTCTCTCGCGGTCTCCACCGTGCAATCCTCCCCAGCGGATGAAGCAGGGGGAATGCGTTTGTGCGCATAGAAAAAGCTGAACTCGAAGTGACAACGAGGCCACCAGCCAGTGGCCTCGTTGTCCGCCATAGCTGGCAGAAGCATTTGCTCACGTTTCTGATGGTCTTTGGACCGGGTCTGATCGTGATGGAAGCGGACAACGACGCGGGCGCCGTCTCCACTTATATGCAGGCCGGAGGCCAATATGGTATCCACCTGCTCTGGCTGCTCGTGCTGCTGCTGCCCATCTGCTACTTCGTACAGGAGATGGTAGCCCGATTGGGGATCGCCACCGGCAAAGGCCACGCCGCGATGATCTACGAGCGCTTCGGTAAGTGGTGGGGACACTTCTCGCTCATCGATCTGCTGGTAGTCAACTTCCTTACGTTGATCACCGAGTTTGCCGCCATCTCCCTGGCACTCGGCGCCCTTGGAATCAGCCCGTATATATCAGTCCCGGTTTCAGCGCTGGGACTGACACTGATGGTCGTCACGGGGAGCTACCTTCGCTGGGAACGCATCGTCATTGTGCTCTGTCTGATAGACCTGACCTGGTTCGCACTGTCCTATGTCGTGCATCCCGACTGGGCCTCCGTCGCGCACAACGCCATTATCCCGACTATGCCTTTGGGCGGCGTGACGAGCGGTCTCGTCTTTCTTGTCATCGCAGTTGTCGGGACAACCATCGCCCCCTGGCAGCTTTTCTTCCAGCAGAGCTGTGTGGCAGAAAAACGGCTGCGCTTCTCCGACCTGAAATGGGCTCGGCTTGACACTCTGATCGGCGCTACCTTTACCGTCTGTGTGGCTGGCGCCATGATGCTGGTTGGAAATTACGGTTATCAACACGGAATCGTTTTCGAAGACCCGGCCCAGTTTGCGGACGCGATTCTGCCAACAGCTGGGCACTTCGCCCGTAACGGCATCCTGTTACTGATGGTGAATGCTGCTGTCCTGGGCACAACAGCCATCTCGCTTGCCAGCGCGTGGGCATACGGCGAGGTGAAGGGCTGGGAACACTCTCTTCACAAGAAACTGTGGGAAGCGCCTGGCTTCTACGCAACGTATATTGCGTGTGTCGGTGCGGCTGCAGCCATTGTCTTGATTCCGCATGTGCCGCTGCAGTTGGTCATCATCAGCGTGCAGGTTTTCGCGGGATTGATCCTTCCCTCCGCTATTATTTTTCTTCAGCTCCTGCTCAATGATCACGCGCTGCTCGGTGATCGCTGGGTCAACCGTCCCTGGAACAACTGGGTCAACTGGACGATCATCATTGTCCTCTTTGCCCTGTCGCTGCTGCTGGCCGCACAGGTGATGCTTCCCAACCTATTCAAATAAGTACGCGAGGTGATGGATGACAACCATGCAGAGCTCTTATAAACCGCAGTCCTACAACGTTGTCCACCCACTGAAAGACGTGCCGGAGCAGAAGTGTTCAAGCGAAGGTCTTGGCCAGATTGCGATAACACCAAGCGTTCGCCTATCTCTCAGGATTCTGCGCGGCTATCTGATGCTGATGACCGTAATGTTGCTCTATCACGTGCTTGATCTCGCTGGCGCGCTCAAGCACTTCAAGCTCTAAGAAACGAGGCACTCGATGGAAGAACCCAAAATAAACGAGCCTCCGCGAGCCGGAGGCAATCTCCGGTAGACCACGCCAGCTCAGGCAACTCTGCTCGCGCTTGTCACCGGGAGAATCACAGCACAAGAGCGAGCTCATTTCTGTAATGAGCTCCGCAAATCGAACAGCATTCGCAACTCACGGCGAACGCACGAGTCCACTGGCGGACCATACGACAGGTCCGCCCAGAACACTCGTGGTGTGTCTGCTCAACCGATCAGGCACGCTACATCGGAGACGACGATGAACCACCGGAACTTAATCAACGATGCCTGGGTATATTCCTCGAACGCGCGCGCCGAAGACGGCTTGCAACCACCTCGCGGGTTGCGAGCGCTGCGAGACACAGTGCTGGTCCCACTTGGCATATTTGTTGTGCTTCTCTTGCTCGCGCTATTCATGAGTCACACCGCTCTCGCCCAGACTGGCAGCGGCAGAATTGCCGGATCAGTGAAGGATGCAACCGGAGCTGTTATTTCGGGAAGCAGCGTTACTTTGACCAACACAGCAACGAACGTGACCCAAACTACTACGAGCAATGAAGAGGGCATCTTCAACTTCCCCGTTGTCTCGATTGGACAATACGAACTCGACGTCACCGCGAATGGATTCACGCCATACAAGCAAACCGGCGCAATCAAGATCGATGTGAACACATCGCTGACCATCGATGTGACGCTTCAAGTGGCGCAGGATTCGCAAACTGTCACGGTGACGGAGGGCAGCGCCGAGGTCCACACGACGGACACGCAGATTGGCCAGACGATCGAGAGCAAACAAGTAGTCGACATTCCGCTCAACGGCCGCAGCTACACGGATCTGCTGGCCGTGCAGGCTGGTGTTACGCCGGTCACGACAAGCGGCGCAGGCAACAGCAGTTCTGGTGGTGGCTTTGGCACCGTTCCAGCGGCGGGTCAGGCCAACACGGGTCAGTTCTCCATACATGTACAACGCGAATCGGACAACGCCTACTACCTGAATGGCGCGAGCGTTCAGGAGACCATCGGCCAGCAGGCCGGCATCATCCCTAACCTCGACTCCATTGCCGAGTTTCGCATTCTCTCCAGTAACGTTGACGCCGAATACGGGAGTTTCACCGGCGGCATCATCAATGTGGTGACCAAGTCTGGCACCAATGCCTTTCACGGCAATCTCTTTGAATTCTTCCGCAACACCGACCTCGACGCACGAAACTATTTCTCTCCCGAACGCGCGGTCTTCCATCAAAATCAGTACGGTGGCACCGTTGGTGGCCCAATCCGCAAGGACAAGATATTCTTCTTCGCGGACTACCAGGGACAGCGCTACATCCAGGGCATCGAGACAGGCTTCGTTACCGTGCCTTCTCTGTTGAACCGAAGCGGCAACTTCGGCTCGGGATCAGCGTTTACCGGAACCATCAACGGGCCATACCTCGCACAAACTCTGACTCAGCGACTCGGCTATCAAGTCACGCAGGGCGAGCCGTTTTCACAAGTGTTTCCCAGCGGCGTGATTCCTCAACGCGCATGGGGAACCGCGTCACAGCGTATGCTGCAGTACATTCCCGAACCAAACATCGGCTTGAATACGTTCTCCAGTGGAGCGTATGACAACCGCATCAATGACAGCAAGACAGCCGGCCGTGTTGACTTCAACTCCAACCGCTTCGGCACTTCATCGATCTACTACTTCAACGATCTCTACAATCTGGACAATCCCTATCCCAGCGGCCTCGGGGGCGCTACGCTTCCCGGCAATGGCTTCGCTTACGATGCGACATCCACCGGTGTTGACCAGGTGTTGATCTTCAGCAACATCCATACGTTTGGAGCGAACACCGTGAACGAGGCGCGCTTCGGCATGACACGTCTCGACAACAAGATTGGTGAACCCAAAGGCGGCGTTGGCGTTACTCTGCAGGACCAGGGCATCGAAGCCGGAGGTCAAGGAATTGTCCAGGGTTTTCCTGCACAGGCTGGCGTAGAGGAACTCTATTTCAACGGCTTTTCGGTTGGGACAAATCCGTTTTCCCTTGCGCAGGTCAATGACACTTATGACTTGGGAGACAGCGTTTCGCGCACCGTAGGCAACCATACCCTCAAGGTTGGCGGGAGATACATCTGGTACAAGGTCAAGCAGGATCCGAACCTCGTTGCCAACGGCACATTCTCATTCTTCGGTTCAGGAAACCAGACGACTGGCAATGGCTTCGCAGACTTCCTGCTCGGTCTTCCTGACTTCTATTCTCAACAATCCTCTCCAACCTTTTACGAATCGGCCGCGGATGCCGACCTCTTTGCACAGGACAGCTTCCGCGCGCGTCCGAATCTTACGCTGAACTACGGCGTGCGCTGGGATTACGTCACACCGTGGGCAGAAAAGTATCACCAGACGACTACGTTTGTGCAGGGAGTGCAGTCCACGACCTTCCCGGGCGCGCCTCTCGGCTACCTGGTCCCCGGAGATCCACTCCCTGGTGGCGGACACATTCCGGCTGGCATTGCGCCCACGCCACTCAACAACTTCTCTCCACGCTTTGGTGTGGCCTACTCACCTTCTGTGTCGGATGGCTTTATCAGCAAGATCACAGGCGGTCCAGGAAAGACCAGCGTCCGTTTGGGCGGAGGACGCTTTTTCACCTCGCCCCAGGGTCTCACCGTTGCGTATCCCACCGGCAACCCGCCCTATGGCCTGACTTACACCAGCCCGGAGGCGCCCGTCATGGAGACGCCCTTCATCGGTGCGCTCTCCGGCACACAATACCTCCAGCAGTTTCCGGTGAACGTGCCGTCCTATAAGGTTTCGCCAACCAACCCTGATAACTCTGTCGACTGGAGCCGCTATTACCCCATCAGCGGCGCGGGCAGCGTTTACTACAAGAACAAGACCAGTTATGCAATGCAGTACAACCTCACCATCGAGCGTCAGGTTGGCAGCAATGCTGTATTCAGCGTTGGTTACATAGGTTCGCTGGGTCGGCACCTGTTGACGGTCGTTGGAGCGAACCCCGGCAATCCCGCCCTGTGTCTCAGCGTAAGTCAACCGTCGGAAGTGGCTTCAGGCTCTCCGACTTGCGGCCCCTTTGGGGAGAACCTGGTCTATACCCGCGCGGACAGTACGGTGGTTAACGGAACGCGCAGCCCCTTTCCCAACACGATTGGTACCGATGCCTACTACAAGAACATGGGCAATTCGAAGTACAACGGTTTGGAGGTCACCTTCAAGCACACCACCGGACCGTTCTCCTTCCTCGCCAGCTATACCTACTCCAAATCTTATGACCAGACATCAAGCATCCAGGAACAGGTCGATCCGTATGACTATCACCGGCTCGATGGCATCTCGGCCTTCGATCTCAAGCATGACTTCGTCGTCAGTTACAACTACGACCTGTCTGTAGATCGCTTCTTCCATCCAAACCGGTTCACCAGCGGCTGGGCGCTTTCCGGGATTACCCGCTTGGCCTCAG
>Ga0206869_1001_pt1 | contig 66145 bp, 68 predicted proteins | sample Alteio_BWOrgCont_35_FD_152618 | JGI IMG/M metagenome (GOLD analysis project Ga0206869, IMG submission 152618) | Enriched cells from forest soil in Barre Woods Harvard Forest LTER site, Petersham, Massachusetts, United States -... | ecosystem: Environmental > Terrestrial > Soil > Temperate forest >... | reverse complement strand
ATTTATTACTCATCATACTTAATAAACCATTTGAAGTGACAGCTGGCGTTATAGTAAATGCATCAGCACCAGTACCACTATAAGTACAGATCCATTGATTAGGGCTTCTTCCAGAGTTCATAGGGCCTTCTACATTTGATAATTTTACTAAGTCAGCATTGCCCTTCACGAGTGCTTCTTGTGCCGTATCAAATTGACCAACGATAAAAGTAAAAAATGTCCAATTGGATTCTGTACCAAAAGCTTGTGTTGTATGACCTATCCAGCGTAATCGTGTCATGCGAGCAGCTTCAAGACCGACGGATTTGAGTGTTGATAATTCTGGGCAGGTTGGTTGGTTGGATGCGGCAAAACTGGTTTGAGTTAACATCATTGTGACTGCTAGTGTGATCGCTTTAAATTTCATGTAAAACTCCATAAGTTGTTTGAAAATAATCTTTATGAATTCTATCTTAAAGATAACTAAATTGACTATCACTATCATCATTGTCAACGTGAGTCAGAAATTCTACAATGGTTCATGAATTGAGTTTTGGAGCAGTGTTGTGCAAGATACAAAGACTTTAATAAATAAATATTATGATGCATTTAATCGTCAAGATATGACTGCATTCTTAGATTGTCTCAGCGATGATATTATTCATGATATCAATCAGGGCAACCGTCAAGTGGGTAAAGATATCTTCGCTAAATTTATGGAACACATGAATCATTGTTATCGAGAAACTGCGACTGATCTTGTAGTCATGGTCAATGAAGATGGTTCACGTGCTTCCGCTGAATTCATCATTGATGGAACTTATCTTGTGACTGATCAAGGTTTACCAGAAGCGAAGCAGCAAACTTATCGTTTGCCCGTAGGTACTTTTTTTACAATTAAAAATAATAAAATTTCACGAGTCACAAATTATTATAATTTAGAAGATTGGATCAATCAGGTTAATCAGTTATGAAAGCCGATTTAAAAATATTACGATTACGCAACCCAGAAATACAACCATTCATACCCGAATTAGCAAAATTACGAATCAATATTTTTAAAGAATATCCGTATTTATATGATGGTCATTTAGAGTATGAATATAAATATCTAAATACTTACGTTAAATGTCCACACAGTATCGTGGTTTTAGTGTTCGATCACGAGCAAGTCGTCGGCGCTTCCACTGCTATTCCACTTGAATTTGAAACGATAGAATTTCAAAAACCATTTTTAGATCACCAGATTCCTATTGCAGATATTTTTTATTTCGGTGAGTCGATCTTGAAACCAGAATATCGCGGTCAGAATATTTATAGGCGTTTCTTTGAAGAACGTGAAGCAGCAGCCAGAGAATATGGTTGTAAACAAGTGGCATTCGCCGCGATTGAAAGACCAGAAAATGATGCAAGAAAACCAAAAAATTATGTCCCATTAGATAAGGTATGGAAGCATTTTGGTTATGAGAAACATCCAGAGTTACGCACTTATTTCGAATGGAAAGAAGTGGGAGAGCAACATGAAACTTCTAAACCACTCGTATTTTGGATGAAAAACTTATGATTAAAATTGCTTGTTGCCAATATCAAATTGAAAAATTAGAGAATTGGGATCATTACACTCATAAAATCGAAACACTTGTTGATGAAGCAAAAAATAAGGCTGCGACAATTCTGCTTATGCCAGAATATGCAGGGATTGAAATAGTCTGCAAAAAGTTTGCGACCGATCATGAGCTCTATGATGTTTTAAATCCATTGATTCCAAAGTATTTAGAATTTTATAAAAAGTTAGCATCCAAATATCAAATCTATATTCAAGCTGGAACCATTATTAAAAAAATAAAGCCTCAGCTTTTTGCTAATCGCGCATATTTATTCAGTCCTAATGGTGAGTGTGATTATCAAGATAAATTACAACTCACAGGTTATGAAAAAACGCTTAAAATATTTCAACAAGGTGCACAACAGAAAATATTTGAAACCAGTTTTGGGAAAATTGGTATTGCGATTTGTTACGACAGTGAGTTTCCTGAATTAGTAAGACGTCTTGTGCAACAAGGTGCTTCTATCATTTTAGTACCAAGTTATACCTCGTCACTTGCTGGATATCATCGTGTATCTCTTTCTTGTCGAGCGCGGGCGATTGAAAATCAATGTTATGTCGCTACTTCTTATGTCATTAATAAAGTTGATTTAAGCGGACCAATCGATCATAACTACGGTAATTCAGGTATCTTTTCGCCGGCAGATACAGGATTTCCTGATGACGGCATTATTGCACAAGGCATCATGAATAAGCCTATGCTCGTGATGGGTCATATTTCTTTAAAAGCACTTGATAAAGTACGTAAAGAAGGGCAGGTCCATCACATTGTAGATCTTCAACATTGCACCCAAGTTGAAAAAAATCCGGTTAAAACAATTCGGCTTTTAGGAGTTTGATTGACAGGTGAAAACTAGAAGCTCATATTAATACTGATAAATTGTATCATTAGCGGCCCTTGAATATTCTATAAGGATATGGAGTATGAAATTAATAATTAAGAATTCTATGATTACCATCGGATGTCTTCTACTCTCGTTTTCTGTGTTTGCATCTCCACATAAACGCATCGATTATAAAAAAGAACTACCACCCGCCTTGGCAAACCATTTTGAGCTCATTGCGGCAGTAGGTATTGCTAACGGACATGCAGGTGATAGTGATATCGCTATTACGAGCAGTGAAATAGATGAACTTGTTCAAACAAATCGAAATAATTTTAATACTTGGGTTGGCCAGTTTGGTGTGGGTTATGTTTATTACATTCCTTACACACAGGGATTTTCTAGTACTATTCGCTGGTTTCCAGCTATAGAACCTGAGTTGAATTTATATTATTCCGCTAATCATATTAGAGGTGACATTAACCGCTTTGGTGATCCAGCATTCAATGAATTCAACTACAGATCTACTGTCACTACTACAAGATTAATGTTTGATGTCGCTCTAACGATACTATCAAATGATCCATTTTCTCTTTTCGTCAAAGCAGGAGTCGGTAATGCATGGAGCAAAGTCAGCTACCATGACTTTGCAAATGGATCGATTCCTTGCATCCTAACAGATGTAAATTTACGCGATCGTCATCAGTCGAAGTTCGTATGGGAGGTAGGTGCAGGTTTTGCTTATGCAATTAACCATAGGTCTAAAATCTCATTAGAATATTTATATACCGATTTCGGTTCCTTAAAATTACCAAGCTCTATCGAGAGTACTTCACTCACCACACCACAAATAGCACCTTCCAGTTTTAACTTTAATACACAAGCAATTCTTTTAGGTATACATGTCGGTTTATAGGCTTGGTATAGATAAAATCAAGGAATTTTAAGGAGATTAAAGATGTTGAAACACATAAAGTATGGAGTAGGATTATTTAGCTTATCACTTTGTTTTATGGCCACATCAGCTAATGCGGATCATCCAAGTTGCATCACACCATCAAAGAGTATGGGATTACAAGCTGTCGCGCCTTGCGATGTGACTTTTACTGTTATTCCTACGTTTGTATGTAGCGTTCTGCCACAGACGGGTGTCTACACTATTATGAATAACACGCCTGTTGCCATTGGAATAAATTACATACGCATACAAAATAACGATGCGAATCCAGCTTCTGATATCACGATTTCTTCGACAACTTGTGGTGCTTCCTTAGCCGCAGGCGCATCGTGTAACATCACTGTCAGTATCAATACAGTGGGTGTGTTCAATCGGGTATTGCAAATAGGGGTTGATACTCGCCAAGTACAGTTGAATAGTCCAATTATCACAGGCTGTACACCTTCTCCTACGCCTCCTACTCCCACGCCTCCTGCTGCTGCTTTTACTTGCGCCTTAGGCACGACTTCAACTTTTGCAACGTTAGCTGGAACAACTATAACGAATACAGGGCCGACCGTACTCAATGGAGACCTTGGTCTCTCCCCAGGCACCGCTGTAACCGGTTTTCCACCTGGAGCTGTTACGGGAACGCAGCATATTACCGATGGAACGGCTGCAACTGCGCAGGGTGATCTGACGACTTTATACAATTGTCTCGCAGCACTGACTTGTCCTCTCGCGAACGACATTGGTACTACTAATCAGGCGGGTAAAACGCTTACATCAGCAGGTCCCGGCACTCAGAACGTTTTTTGTTCCGGCACAACTATAAACAATAACGGGGTACTTACGCTAAACGGAGATGCTGCTTCAGTGTTCGTCTTCCAAGCTGGATCTGCGCTTAATTGGAATTCAGGTGCGACTATTGTTCTCACTGGTGGTCTTACAGCTGCTAATGTTTTCTGGCAGGTAACCAGTTCAGCGGTACTGGGCACTAGTACTACATTTCAAGGAACCATAGCGGCTTTAACCAGCATTACCATGGACACTAGCTCAACAATGCTTGGTAGGGCATTGACAAGGAATGCTGCAGTGACGTTTGATGCGAATATTATTACCATTCCTTAGCATAACCTGCAGTGTAGAAAAGAGGCCTAGCTAGGCCTCTTTTTTTGTCTTTGAAATTGTCGCAGGTGAAAGACATTATTGTGTGGCGAAGTGAGTTGGGTTAACTCGCATTAACTGTACTTGTCGTCATGGTAACTGCACCTAGCGTGACACTAGTCGTAAGAGCTCTACCTTGTATATTTGAACTGGTAAGCGTGATGGCGGCATCAGAAATGACATTTCCTACAAATTGTGCATTTGTGAAAGTAGCACCACTTCCAATGGGCACCCAATAAACATTAGATTTCTGTGCACCATTGATGAGGAGAATGTGCGGATCGCTTGCTCCTCCTCCTCCCGTTGCGGCGGAGCCCGTCACTGTCAAGGCGCCGGTTATTAGAAAAACAAAAGTGGCGTTTGGGTTACCACCTGCATCTAGTGTAATCGTTCCGGTTGTCATATTAACCGCCGCGGAAATACAATCAACACCAGGACTGTATGTAGTGCTTATGGAACCTAAGGAACCTTCGTTAGTATCACAAGTCATCGCCTTCAAAGCAGTTTCTTTCGAATTGATGTCCGCAGTACCTTGAGCTGTAACGGTATCATTGAGGTTCACAAATCCTGTATAAATTCCATTAACTGCGTTAATTGCTGGAAATGCAAATCCAGTAATCGCAGTGGGGGAACCAATGTCACCTCCCACATAACTCGGGCCAGTATTGGTTACAGCAGTCTGGCCAAATACCGCGAATGTGGTGAAAGGAGAGTTTACTGCACCGGTTGCACCGGTTGCTCCAGTTGCACCTGTTGCTCCAGCTGTTCCCGCAGTTCCCGTGGCTCCAGTTGCACCTGTTGCTCCAGCTGTTCCCGCAGTTCCTGTGGCTCCAGTTGCACCTGTTGCTCCAGTTGTTCCCGCAGTTCCTGTAGCTCCAGTTGCACCGGTTGCTCCAGCTGTTCCCGCAGTTCCTGTAGCTCCAGTTGCACCGGTTGCTCCAGCTGTTCCCGCAGTTCCTGTGGCTCCAGTTGCACCTGTTGCTCCTGTCATACCTTTGCCAGACTCATTAGCAAGGAGACACTCAAACACTGCTCTTGCTTGAATTGCAGAAACAACATTATTTCCATATGGAAACCCTTTCAGGCAATCAACCGCATAAACAGTAGCATAAACAGTAGATGGAGAAACGGTGCTAATGAAAAGTGTAGTGGATAGCAAACATTTTGAAGTCCAAGATGCTTTAGATGATCCTTGTACGACAATTGAGATATTGTTTTTTTTAACCGGTAACTTCATAGCAAATTCCTTTTGCAGTGAATGCTGAAATTAAAAATGCTTCTCAATACCAATAAAGCCTGCTTGCATCGTCGGTAATTTGTTCAAGGAAGCAGTTCCAGTATCAATATCAATGTTGCTGAGTCTAGGTGTCGTGCCAAATAAATGTTGATAATAAACGATCAGACTGAGCTCGCTAGAAAGTCCAACGCTTAAACCAAGCTGTGCTTCTGGCATAACTTTTGATTTATTAGAAATTGTTGCGCTATCCATCATCCCTTGGTAATAGACAACACCAGCTTTGCCAAGTATTGATAATGAAGTGTTCCTAAAATGTAAGGCAACGGTAAGCAATGCATCAATGGGCGGCTTTATTGTTAGAAAGACAGGCGCGCTTCCAATCGCAACGATAGCATTATCAGAATTGATACGCATGCGATTACCGGTTTGAATACCCAATTCCGTGCCAAATAAAGTGTAACAACCGAAGTTAAACTGTGTTCCTATGGCGAAACGAAGAATACCGGTTTGACCATCATTGCTTAAAACGCCGTTAAAGTTGCCATATCCACCGCTGACACTAGTGTAAAAATGAGGTTGTTTAACCAGCTCTATCTCATTATTCTTTTTTCGGTTAATGTGCTTTGCTGTAGCTTTATCCACATTGCTACTAACGGCAAAAACGGTTGATGAAACCACATACAAGAGCAAGATCCATCTAAAAAAACGAAAACGTTCCATCAGCATATTGTTTTTCCAAAAGAAATAGTGTATCGAACATCATTAGACAATAATATTTCATAAATAACCAGTTTTTAAATATTGAGTTCTTGTTTTAAAACAAACTACGGTGACAATTGCATAACCTTCAGATGAAAAAAATTAAACTGCCTTTAATCACTATTGTCTTAATGATTAAAAATGAATCTATCTCAATTGAAGCCACTCTTGCTTCACTTTTATCGGGAGGGCTGCAGCATTTTTTTGTGCTCGATACGGGTTCAAGCGATAACACTGTTCACATCGTAGAAAGATTCTTTCGCAAGCATCCGAACCTGGTCGGTTATATCAAGCAAGAGGCCTTTGTGGATTTTGCCTCCTCACGAAATCGAACGATGGAGTTAGCAGAGCATTATTTTCCTGACACGGTATTTTTTTTAATGCCGGATGCAGAGTGGTATCTTCATTATCCTAATCTCCTAATAGACTTTTGTGATCAGGAAAAACACCGTGATACACCGCTTTATTTGCTTAAAATTAAATTAAATTCAACTGAATTTACCACTGCACGATTATTCAGAGCTGCTAAACGCATCCGATTTAAGGGGTTGGTTCATGAAGCACCCGAAATACCAGCACTGCTAATCGCACCCGATCCAATCTATTTCGAAGTCAAAGCTTCGCATTCAGGCATTGAAAAAAGTCGTCTACGTTGGCAGCGAGATTTACCTCTTTTAACGCAAGCTTATCAGGAAAATCCAGAGGACCCGCGCACCACCTTCTATCTAGCCCAAACTTATGAGTGTTTAGGATTGTTTGAACAAGCATATTTATTTTATCAACACCGAGAAAAGTTGCTTGGCTGGGATGAGGAAAATTTTATTACCTTATTCCGATTAGGTTGTTTAGCTGAGGCAAATACAAGCTCCTGGGCAACCGCCATGGAATATTTCTTGAAAGCTTTTTCTCTGCGTCCTCATCGCATTGAACCTTTAGTTAAAATAGCAGAACACTATTGGCCTGGTAACATCCAAACTTGTTACCTATTTATCCGGTATGCATATGATATTCCTTATCCAAAAACAGATCTGCTCTTCATAGAAAAAGAAATGTACGATTACACGCGTTATGAGATCATGAGTCGTTGCGCGTGGTATATGGAGCAATATGAATTAGGTGAAAAAGCAACTTTATTAGCATTAAAAGCCCAGCCAAACATGCCGCATCTTCACGCGAATTTAAAATTATATAAAGAGAAACTAGGCCTTAGGGAAGACATTCTGATTGAAAGCAATTCCAGATAAATGATGTTGTATTTTTAGAATGGTTTTTAGTGTGAGTTTAAGTAAACTTAGAAAGCAAGCTTATCGCAAAGGAGTGTAGCATGAAGCAAACACAAAAATATATCCATCAAGTTTTTGTCAAACATATTATTCGCAATATCTTACTCGTCATTTTCGCCATCATCATTGCCTTGTCTATTGGAATATTTGGCTACCATCATTTCGAAAATATGAGCTTCGTTGATGCCTTTTTAAATGCTGCAATGATCTTATCAGGCATGGGCCCGGTAACCGAATTACACACAACTGGTGGAAAAATTTTTGCCGGCTGTTATGCAATTTTCAGTGGTTTGATGTTTATTGTCATTATTGGTTTGCTGCTTGCACCTGTGGTTCATCGCATCTTTTTGAAGATGAAACTTGATATGGATAATTAGATTGATTTATTAACTCAGGCTGTCATGGTGAGATTAAGCCCGCACCTTTTTTATTAACATGTAACATATGCCATTAATAAAAAGATAAGTCAACGCAATCGGCATGATGGTGTTTACAGGCAACATAGTTGCATAAGATGTATAAACACCAAATGCGACCCAAGTCGTCGCAAATAAAAATGCATTACTAGATGCTGCAAGATCAGGGAATTCTGATAAGCATTCACTTACAAATATAGAAAACATCACTGCAGCACATAGTACAATGAAAAACAGTGGAATAAGAAAAGACGTCACTGTTATTACTTCAAAATATGAAAATATCATTAGAATGATAATCATCATTGTTTGCACAAGCAGCGATATGATTATTTTAATATGATGTTCAACTTCAAACAGAAAACGATTCGTCAAATTACCTAAAAACCAGGCAAGTCCAATGGATAAAGCAACATAACCATATTGTACCGCTGTTAATCCCAAGGTCGTTTGAAAAATGAATGGTCCTAAAATAGTGCTCAAGGCTGTATAGCCAAATAAAATGCTTAAAAATAATGTGCGATACATATATAACTTGTTACTCATGATGATCGCATAATTGTGTATCAAGTGTTTTACAGAAAATTGACGTTTAACTTTTATCGTTTCAGTTGTAAAAGATAACATCGCAATCAATAAAATGATGATATAGATTAAAAGAAAATAAAATGATGCCTGCCATCCAAAATAATGTTCGCAATAGCCGCCAATAAAGGGCGCAATGATGGGAGCTAATGCGAAACTAATCGTGAGGTAATTGAATTTCTTCTTTAGCTCAACTCCTTCGTAATTATCATTGAGTAATGCTCTAGCTGGCACGATCATAAATGCACATGCGAGGCCTTGTATGCCTCGCATGGCAATCAAGAGCGAGATGTATGGAATATGAATGATAATTAGGACGGATATAAATTGAATGAGAAGAGCGGTGACAATCAAACTTTTTCGGCCTAGTGCATCACTCACAGGACCAGCTAGGTATTGACCAAAGCCCATCGCAATGACAAAAGCAGTCATGGTGAATTGAACAAGAGCGTTATCGACTGAAAGTGAGCCTGCCATGTGCGGTAAAGAAGGCAAATAAATATCGATGCTCATGCCCGCTAAGGGGACAAGGAGGTTAGCTAAAATGACATATCGAGTTTTTTGCATGTAGGCAATGATACGCTATTTATTAAAGCCAACAACCACTTTTAGTCATGAAGCTGATAATGATCCGTCTATTCAATAATACCTGTAGTTGTCACATATGACAACTAATGGTATTATCAACTAATGCAAACTATTCAATCTAAAATAGAAATGTTCCATCTGCTTTTCCTGCGCCAGCTAGAAAATCATCTGGACAAAAAGTTATATGCTTTAAATGGTGGATGTAACTTACGTTTTTTCTTCAAAAGTATACGCTACTCAGAAAACATCGATTTAGATGTCACTATTATCTTAAAAACAACGTTAGAAAATAAAATAAATAAAATCCTACAAAGTCCTAACTTCAATCGAATTGTGCAAAGTAAAGGAATCGAAATTGTTCGTTCATGTGCTGTGAAACAAACAGAGACAATGCAGCGTTGGAAAGTATTGTTAGGTGATAAAACATCAGCAATTTCTATTCCAACAAAAATTGAATTTTCACGCCGACAGATGGACGAGAATATTGCTTATGCAGCTGTAGATGTCGATGTTATCAACCAATACAGCCTTTACCCAATTATTTGCAATCATTACACGGCAGATTCTGCATTCTTGCAAAAAGTGAGTGCTCTTATTAATAGGACTGAAACTCAAGCTAGAGATGTTTTTGATCTGAAGTGGTTATTAGATCAAGGCGCAAACGTAAACTTAAATAAATTCTCCTTCGAAGAAATTGAATTAGCGATAAAAAACGCACAAGGAATAGAATATGCTGATTTCAAAGGCCAAGTGGTCACTTATCTGGTAGAAGAGTATAAGGAATTTTATGATTCACAAGAAAAATGGGATGAAATTCGTACTCAAGTGATTACCACACTTAAAGGATATGAAGATGCGACTTATTGAAGTTGAACAGCAATTATTATCCTTAAAACAACCTGTTCTTCAAACAAGAGATGTATCAGCTATCCTGAATATTCCACATGCTCAGGCGAGCAAAATTTTAGAACGACTTGCAGCAACCGGTCGATTTGTACGTTTGATGAGAGGCAAATGGGCAACCACGAAACTAATTGATCCTTTAATTTTGCCAGAATACTTAACTGCACCTTTTCCTAGTTATATCTCATTACAGACAGCTCTGTTTTATCACGAAATGATTTCACAAATTCCTCATACCATTTATGCAGTTTCTCTCGCACGAACACGTCTATATAAAACTTTCTTCGGAGATATTTCTGTTCATCATTTACAAACAGATTTCTTTTTTGGTTTTGAAGTGATTGATCAAGTTAAAATGGCGTCTCCGGAAAAAGCATTGATCGATGTTTTATATCTCACTTCAGCAAAATCAAAATTATTTAAGACGCTTCCAGAAGTGGAATTTACTAAGTCGTTTAGTCGTAAAAAGGCAAATGCGATTATAAACAAAATTACTTCTCAAGGAATTAAAACGCTTGTGCAAAAACGATTAGAGGATTTATGGTCAAGATAAAAATCTTCTAAATTCTATAAGACGAATACAAGTCGTCACGAGAACTAAAAAAATAAATAACACAGCAAGAACCATAAACGCCGACGGAAATAACATCATACTAATAAAAAATATAAATGCTTCAGCGCGCTCCATTAACCCTGGACTATAATAAAATCCTTTATGCGAATCATTTGCGGTAAAAATTCCAACGACTAAAAAACTAGTAATACATAACAAAATGCTGCCTAACATTAATAAGCACCAAAGTGCCCGCGGTGTTGGATCAATAAGCCACAAGCCAAAAATAGCTGAAAATTCAACTAATCGATCCATGAGAATATCTAAGACCGCGCCAAACGATGAAGCTTTATTCGTATGCCGTGCAAATGTGCCGTCTAAGGTATCGAGATAACCAGACAATAATAAAAGAGAAATGGCAAGATAGATATGATGAAAGTAAAGCGTTGGTATCAAACATAATCCTAGAACACCAGCGAGCAGGGTAATATGAAGTGGCGTGATACGTGTCGTCAGTCGAACTGCAAGTGGATCAACTAACCAGCGTTGGTAATGATTTCTGACAATATTTTCTAGCATACTATCCCAAATATTTTAACCAGCTCACAATCATTTTGACTTTATTAGAAAATAAAGCAGACGCGTAATATTCACTCGCAACGCGTTTACTAATTTCATTTAGCGTTGGATATGGAATAATAACATCAGTGAGTTCGCGTAGTTTATTTTTATTTTTAATTAACATAATCCAAGGCAAGATTAATTCACCTGCTTGTGGACCCAAGATTGAACAACCTAACACAACGCCTTTCTTGCTGACAATGACTTTTATTTTTCCTAAAGTCTCAAGTTCAGTTTGCGCCCTATCATTGCTCGTGAAAGGTAACTCAAGAATTTGCGCATCAGGTGCAAGTTCTTTCATATTACTCGCCAGCATACCGCAGTGCGCGAGTTCTGGCGTGGTGTAAGTGACCCAAGGCGCAGCATCATTATTCGCTTTTGCGCGCATTTTAAAAATTGCATTACGTATTACAATACCAGCATGATAGTTAGCGATATGTGTAAATTGCAATCCACCAGTGACATCACCAATGGCATAGACCTTTTTATTACTTGTTTGCATATAGCAATTAACTTTAATGCCTTTAGCATCAAAATTGATTCCAGCATTTTCTAAATCTAAATTTTCCACGTTGGCGTGACGACCAGTCGCAACCAATAGATGAGAACCACGAATGACTTTTTCTTCGTTATTCAACTGTATTGTTAAGTCAACACCATCATTAAAAGTGTGGACTTGTGTAATCTTGCAATGTTCGTATAACGAAATTCCATCAGCTTTAAATTTTTCACGCAATATCGTCACAAGATCAGGTTCATCATGCGGCATCATCGTTAATGCTTCTAAAAGCGTAACTTTAACACCTAAAAAATGAAAGCCTTGCGCTAATTCACAACCAATAGGACCGGCACCAATGACGATTAAATGTTGTGGTTTTTCTCTTAAATTAAAAATTGTTTCGTTGGTTAAATAAGCTGTGCTCTCTAATCCAGGTATCGGTGGAATAGTCAGTGATGAGCCGGTTGCAATAATAAATTGGCGCGCTGCAATTAGTGTTTCATTAACGATGATAGAATGATTATCTTTAAACTGTGCACTTCCTTGTATCACTTCAACACCAAGTTTAGAGAAACGCTCTATAGAATCATGTATTGCAATTTTTTTAATGACACTCGCCACATGATCCATCACTTTATCAAATGAAACAGGTGGAACTATACTATTGATGCCTAATGCATTTGATGCAGTAAATGTATGTGCAGCTTTTGCAGCAGCAATAAAAGATTTAGAAGGAATGCAACCATAGTTCAAGCAATCGCCACCCATTTTACCACTTTCAACTAACACAACTTTTAATCCGAGTTGTGCCGCTACTGATGCGACGCTTAATCCACCAGGACCCGCACCAATAATAGCTATATCGCAGTTCATCGGTTTTTCCTTTTTAGCGATTTATACAATATTGGAGATAAAGAGAGAATGGCAAGAAAAAGTAAAGGGATGAAAATTGAAGGCGTAAAAATAATATCTAAATGCGGCGCTTGATTCTGATCAAACACATCACCTAAGCCACTTCCTAAAAATACATAGATGAGTGAACCTGGGATAATGCCAATAAAAGTTGTGATGACATAAGTTGTGATGCTTACGTCTAGAATTGCAGGAACGATATTGACAACCCAAAATGGGAATAACGGAATAAATCGCAAAAATAGTAAATATTGAAAAGCATTACGTTTAAATCCGTTACGCATTTTTGCGATCCAGCGATTTGTTTTTTTTGCGAACCATGGTTCAAATGCAAAGCGGACAGCCAAAAAAATAGCTAGCGAACCAAGTGTTGCACTAACCACTACAACAATCGTTCCTAACCAAATGCCAAATAAAAATCCAGCAACTAAAGTCAGAAAAGTTGCACCAGGTAAAGAAATTGCAACCGCTATAATATAACTCGTCATATATATCAATAGTGCTAAAAGATAATGTGCTTGCGTCCAATTGATTAAAGCGGTGCGATTCGCCTTCAACTTATCAAAACTAAAATAATCATTCAGACCTAAAGAAAAAAAAGCGATTAAGCCAATGATGAGAATACATAGCGGTAAGAGACGCTTCCAATAAAATAATTTTAATAATTTATTCATGCTTAGTTGACGATGATTTAAATAAATGAAGATATTCACCATAGCCCCGTTTTTTTAAATCTTCTAGTGGGATAAATTCTAAAGCAGCAGAATTCATGCACCAGCGTTGATGTGTCGGTGGCGGACCATCATCAAAAATGTGGCCTAAATGTGATTGACCAATTTTGGAAATAACTTCAGTGCGCGAGGTAAACCAGCCATTATCTGGTCGTGTCACAATATATTTAGTATCAATTGGTTTAGTAAAACTGGGCCAACCAGTTTTCGAATCGTATTTATCGAGTGAACTAAATAACGGTTCGCCAGTCACGATATCGACATAGATTCCAGGTTTTTCATTGTCCCAGTAAGCATTTTGATAGGCTTTCTCTGTGCCTTTTTCTTGAGTCACATAATATTGTTCGGCTGTGAGTTTGGCTTTGATTGCTGCCTGATTTGGTTTGGTATAAGTTGCCTGAGCGAAACAGTTAAAGCTAATTAAACTAATCGCTATTAACATCATTAATTTAATATTCATCACAGTGTCCATTGTATTAGAATAGTTAAAACATTATATACTTGGAAAACTCAATAATGCGAATGCTTATCATTCTACTATCAAGTTTTTGGTTAGTCACAACTGCTTTTGCTGCTCCCAGTAATGGTCCTTCAAACCTTAAAAACAATAAAGCAATCTTTGCAGGCGGATGTTTTTGGTGTCTTCAGTCTGATTTTGATAAAGTGCCAGGCGTTATCAGTACGATTTCAGGTTATACCGGTGGAAAAGTAAAAAATCCAACTTACGAGCAAGTGTCAAATGGTGGCACGGGTCATTATGAATCTGTTCAAGTGATTTATAATCCAAACATAGTGAGTTATCCGCAATTATTAAATGTATTTTGGCATAGCATAGACCCAACAGATGCGAGCGGACAATTTTGTGATAAAGGCGCGCAATATCAAGCAGTCATCTTTTATAATAATCCAAGCCAAGAAAAATTAGCGAGAACGAGTAAAACAGCTTTACTAGCATCCGGTCGTTTTAAACAGATTGCGACAAAGATCTTACCAGAAAAAATATTTTATCCTGCTGAAGCTTATCACCAAAATTATTATAAAAAAAATCCGTTACGTTACAGATTCTATCGTTATAAATGCGGACGTGATAGACGTATTAAGGAAGTTTGGAGTCATTAATTAATCTCTCGTCATGTTTGCTTTCTATTGATTGGATACGTTCGATTTTCTTTAATGAATGGTATCCATAACATTCCCAGTAAGTTTAAACAATATTGCGGTTCGCGAATTTCTTTAATACCTATCACCATCTGTTCGTGACCAAGTCGTGGTTGCGCGGAATAAGTTCCAAAAAATCGATCCCAAATTGAAAAATTAAAGCCAAAGTTACTATTAGTTTCATTAGGAATATCGGAATGATGTACACGATGCATATCAGGTGTGACAAAAATGCTGCGGATTATTTTATCGAGTGACAACGGCAAGCGTACATTGCCATGACTGAACATGCTGGTTGCATTTAATAATATTTCAAAAATCATCACAGCGAATGCTGGAGCACCAATTAAAATGATGACGCCAAATTTAATGAGTAAAGATAATATCATTTCGATAGGGTGGAAGCGAACGCCTGTGCTGACATCGAAATCTAAATCGATGTGATGCATTCGATGGAAACGCCAGAAAAGTGGAATGGCATGAAAGATGACATGTTGAAGATAGATGGCAAAATCTAAAATAATGATTGAAGCTATGACGATTAGCGAGTCATTCAAATGAATCACTTGATTAAATATACCGATATAATGTTGATGTGCATACATTGCGACACCAACAGCAGCGGCAGGAAATAATATTCGGATAATAGCTGAATCGATAAAAACAATGGCTAGATTACTAGTCCAGCGTTTCATTTTTGAAACGTTTAACTTTCGCCGTGGTGCTAGTAATTCCAAAGTGAACATTAAAATTAATATACCAAAGAAAAAACTGAGCCTAATTGTAATTTCATTTATAGCTAACATGTATTCGAATTCATTTTCAAATAAAAATAAATAATAGCATAGCTTCACAGTGTTGGTATAATACCTGAGCTCAATCAAATCTTAAAACCAGGGAGAGTTTCATGAAATGCAAATGTGAAAAATGTGGCATGGAAGCAAAAGGCTTAACTTGCGGTAAATGCGATAAAGCAATGGTTAAAGGCAAAGTAAATAAAGATGGTAAGGAAGTGAGTGTTGCTAAGTGTCCAAGTGGTTGCGGTGCAATTAAAGCGCTTGCTTGTTGCGGTCAGGATATGACTTGCTCTGCTTAATTTTATATTAACTATAACTCTCGAGAAGATGCGCACTAATGACTTCTCGAGAGTTTTTTTATTTCACGATATTTTTATATGAAAAAATTTTGTAGAAATGTGCAAATATTTAGATGAATTTACAACTTGCTTGCCCATTGATGACTCCGTAAATACTGAATAACTTATAGACAAATCGTTTTACAATTGCTATTTACTGGGCAAATATATATCATACAATCGATTTTTTAACCTATAACACCTAAATCATTACTAAAACGAGGTTTTTAGAAAAATGCGCCCTTCATTCTCATGTGGGAAAAATTTTTTTTTCATCTGTTTATTTTCATTACTTTGTACTCAAGTTATATTGGCATCGCCACCTCAAAATAGTCCTACAGGCGTTCATCAATATTCCGAAGAAGAAACGAAAGCTATTTATAAAGCGGCGGAAAAAGCAGCAACAGAAGGACCGGCGACTGTTGCACTTCTTAAACAAGCCTCACTAAAACTTCCGAAAAATTTTATATTTATTCCAAAAGAACAAGCTGCACCTATCATGAGCTCAATGGGTAATTCAACGAGTGAATCATTTGTTGGTTTAATTTTTTCAACAACTAAAGATTTTAATGGTTTTATCACCATTAATTATCTCGATTCCGGGCATATCAATGATGAAGATGCGAAAGATTGGTCTGCGGATGATTTATTTAAAACGATCAAAGAAGGTAACGACGAAGCAAATAAAGAACGTGCTGCAAATGGTTTTCCATCACTCGAAGTAGTCGATTGGATTGAGAAGCCAAACTATGATGCAAAAACGCATAAGTTAATTTGGTCATTACTTGGAAAAGAAAAGGATAATGATAAAAGTAACGTTGTAAATTACAATACGTATATTCTTGGCCGCCAAGGTTATTTCAAACTGAATTTAATTACGTCGAAAGAAGATGTTCAAAATGAAAAATTAATTTCTAATGATATTCTTGCATCCTTTAATTTTGATAAAGGCAATCGCTACGATGATTTTACTGCTAACACGGATCGATTGGCTGCATACGGAATAGCTGCTCTCGTCACTGGCGTTGCTGCAAAAAAATTAGGTTTAATTGCACTTGCCGGCGTCTTTATTATAAAAATGTGGAAACTTCTTATTCTGCTTCCAGTGATTCTTTGGGGAACATTTAAGAAAGTGTTTAAACGTAGTTAATTATTGAGGGATGAAATGAGTTCACTTTTAGCGTTTCTGATTACATCACTTAAATTTAATAAAATTTTTCTACCTGCATTAAGTATCATTTTATCTATTGGTGCTTATGCGATGTTATATGGCTCGCAATTCGCTGTTGGTTTTGTCGGCCTCATTCTGATTCATGAAATGGGACACTACCTTGCAGCTAAACAAAAAGGATTAAACGTTGGTCTTCCTACATTTATTCCTTTTGTTGGCGCGTGGATAGAACTTAAAGAGCAACCTCTCAATGCAGAAGTAGAAGCCTATGTCGCATACGCTGGGCCATTCGTTGGAACGCTTGCTGCGTTTGCTCTCTATTATTGGGGTCATACGATTCACAGTGGTTTGTTGTTAGCTTTAGCTCAAGCTGGATTTATTATCAATTTATTTAATTTAATTCCTTTGCATCCACTCGATGGCGGGCGAATTACTGCAGTATTATCGCCGCGCTTATGGCTGCTTGGTGCGCCAATATTAGTAGCGATTTGGTGCTATCACCCGAGTCCCATGCTGATTTTAATCGCAGTCATTTCTTTTCCGCAATTAATAAAAGCTTGGAATTATGATCCAAAAAAACCTGAAAATCAGCTGTATTATCATGTGAAAGATACTGTGAAATTTGAATATGCAGTGATGTATTTGGGGTTGATAATTATTTTAGCGCTGATGTTGAAGGGGCAGGTGTAGAGGCGTTTGCTTAGAACGGAGAATACAAGAATGCAAGATCTGATGATTAATCAAAATCATCCTTTTCTATCTCTTAGTCCAGATATGATTGAGTTGAGCAGACCACTTCTTCAGCTTTCTAAACTCAAACCACAATTACGTAATGATAATGTTTGCCAATCTTTCTTCTGCAACTCCTTTGCAATTATCTTAGATTGTAGTTATCGTATACTAACGCCCATTGACAATCATTAGAAGGAACTATGCCGTGTTCTCTAAACCTAATCATGACTTCAATACATTTAGCATTGAAGAATTACATAAAGAACTAAAAAATGCCGAGAAACAAATTGAAGCACAGAAACGATCTATGAAAACAGGTGGTGGACGAGGGATTACATCAGGATCAATGAGCCATAATACTTTAGCATTCTATCAGCAACAGAAAGAAGTGATTGAAGAAGCAATTAAAAATCATTCACAACCTGATTCTAAAAAAACTCAGCAATTTAAATAATTCATTACACATTATTTAGAAAAAAATAATTAGAGATGAGCAACAGCAGTCACCACAACTGCTGTTGGTAAGCTTAAAGTTAGCGTGTATATTTAGAAAGAGATATGAGGTCATTTCCAAAAATCGGTGGATTTGCTGCAAGTGCAAGAATGAGCGGATCACCTCCTTTATTAGATTCATTAGCATAGATACAGGACCACATATTATTTTTTTCCATTCGAGCACCCCCACATGGATTATATTTTGGTGTAATATTAAAGAGGATAGATAAACTATTATTTAGGTGCGTGTCTTAATAACAAGGAGAGTTCATTATGCGTCAACCATCAAAAAAATTATCATCTATCATTTTTTTATCAGCAAGTTTCATTGCATTACCTGTGATATCTATTGCTGATAATAGCCAAGGTACTAGCCCTATATTAATAAAAGCCATTGATGTTAAATTTCATCCTGCCCCTGGATTTCCAAAGGGCGCACAAATTGTATTATTACGTGGTGACTTGAGCCAGCCTGTACCTTACACAATCAGATTTAAATTGCCTGATGGTTTTGTCATTCCTTCACATTGGCACTCCACAGATGAAGAAGTCACTGTTCTTTCAGGTACATTGAATGTAGGCATGGGAGATAAAGTAGACAAATCACAATCGACGGCTTTAACTCCTGGCGGTTTTCAAATTGTTCCAGCTAATGCTCATCATTATGTCTGGACGACTGGCGAAACCATCATGCAACTTGATGGTATGGGACCGCGTACTACGGTGTTTGTAAATCCTGCCGAATGGAATGCAATGATCCTAAAAAGTAATTCCTAAGTTTCTAGGGTTGAAAGCGATGCTGTTAAAATTTCAGAAAATCAGTACGGCATAAAACCTATCACCCTACATTGGGCTATAGCTGTAATAAATTTTACTAAGGATGCTAACATGATTAAAACTTACTGGAAAAAATTGTCGTTTACACTTTTGGCTTTACTACTACCAGTGATCTGTATGGCTACACTGCCAGCATGGAAAATCGTGCCAAACGAAAGCAGTCTTACATTTACTGCCACTCAAAATGATGCTCCTGTAACAGGCCAATTTAAAAAGTTTACTGGCGATATCAATTTTGATCCCAAGCTACTAAGCGCGAATAACGTTAAAATTGTTATTGATATGAGTTCTATTACCGACGCTTACAATCAATTATCGGATACGCTTAAAGAGCCAGATTGGTTTGATGTAAAAAAATATCCGCAAGCAGTCTTTCAATCCACTGAATTCGTTAAAACAGGAGACAAAACTTATCAGAGCAAAGGAACTCTCACTATTCGCGATAAAACATTACCTGTCACACTCGTATTTACTCAGGAAGAATACACACCTACAAAAGCGGTCATTAAAGGCAGCACAACTGTCAAACGGATTGCATTCGGTGTAGGGCAAGGCGAATGGGCTGATACAAAAGCTGTGAAGGATGATGTGCAAATCGATTTTACAATTACTGCTGTTGCAAAATAATCATTTAATAAAATGAAATCTAGAGAGGGCGCTCTTAACAGCAGAAAGATTATTTGGATGGCATGCGGCTCTATTTCCAACTGGCAGAAGTGGATTTCATCGTATGGTGGTTGGTAGATGGCGCACACAGGCGAGCGGGCCAATGCAAGTGGTATCCGGGCCCTATGGGCGTGAAAAAGTACATTATGCAGCGCCTGGATATAATCGGATAAAAAAAGAAATGTCAGGTTTCATTAAATGGTTTAACAACCATCAAGAAATTGACTTGGTTATTAAATCAGCGTTAGCACATTTTTGGTTTGTCACCATTCACCCATTTGAAGATGGTAACGGACGAATTGCCAGAGCGATCGCTGACATGTTATTGGCGCGTTCTGAAAATAGTAAGCAGCGTTTTTACAGTATGTCTGCACAGATTCAGCGTGAGAGAAACGATTATTATCATATTTTAGAAAATTGTCAGAAAGGTATATTAGATATCACGCAATGGATAGAATGGTTTTTGCATTGTTTGCAGCGAGCAATTGCTGCATCAGATGAGATATTAGAAACAGTACTAACAAAAGCAAATTTTTGGCGCATGCATTCTGGAGAATCTTTTAATGAGCGCCAGCGCTTAGTCATTAATCGTTTGCTAGATGGGTTTGAAGGAAAGCTCAATTCATCAAAGTGGGCGAAATTAACTAAATGCTCGCAGGATACTGCGTTAAGAGATATCACTGATCTTTTAGAAAGGAAAATTTTATTGAAGGATGAGGCGGGTGGGCGTAGTACGAGTTATCAACTCTGTTTTACGAGGTAGTGCATATTTACGCTAAGAAAATTTTTCTGCACCATGAATTGGTAAATCAGACAGAAAAAATATGATATGAAAAAATATTTCCGCAACTGTGCAATCAAATTTTGTTGATCTGCTATAATTAAAAAAATAATTGTTTAGCAAAGGGTTTTATGAAAAATCATAATAATCCATCGAATCAAACGCTTACTGTTTCTTTTACTTATTCTCTCGATAATTATGAGAAAACAAAAAATGCTGTTACGAATAAATTAAATGAATATCAGATACGAAAAGATGTTGTCACTTTTGAGGATGAAACAAATACAATTAAATTCAGATATCTCAGTAATGAGGAAGTGCACTATGTTTTTGACTTAGGGCCTAGCTTTGAAAATATGAAGATTTGGCGTGCTTTTTACGGGAATGATGGGCTGGCTAGCCTTAGCCATGAACACGAAAATTATTTGAAGAATAAGATAAATGATCTCAGAGATAACTCCAGGGAATACTTCGAGTCTAATAAAAATGAACAAGACGTTGTAAAAAATATATTACTTGCCAAGAATACACAAGAGAGCAAGTTAACAGTTTACAATCTTCTAACTCAACTAGAGAAAGAAAATATCTCTTTTAAAAGTTTGATTATATCTGAAGACCATAAATCAAATATTTCGAAGCTTGCGATTATTGATAAAGAAAGTATAGATAAAATAAAACAAAGAAAAGGAGTAATCTTGTTGGAGCATTTCTGTTCTGAATTATTTCAATCTGAGATTGATGCTTGTGTGAAGGCAAAAACACATTCACCTCTTTTAATGAAGTATCTATCTAGTCTTGATGTGAAGTATAGAGGGTTTTCGAAATTGGTGAGTGAATTAGTCAAAAATGGTATTCCAATTGTAGCAATTGATTCGCAAGCTTCTTACAATTTTGATTCTATATCTAGTCATTCAGACGATGTTGCCGGAAAAAGACAGCTAGTCAATATTGAATGGAAAAAAATATGATGAAACACGGGCTCAGCATAAAGATAGTTTAATTATTTCTCTTGTCGGATATGGCCACACGGATTTGTATATTAAAGAAAAGAGGAGTATGAAGATTGGGGGGTATAACCCAGATGATCCCGTGATTGGTTATGATAGAATGGTGGGAGGCGTACACTGGCCAATTAATCATAAGCCTTATCAATTAATTTCGCGTTCAGATCAACAACCTGTTTTTAAATTTATTAATAACGCGGGAACTCAAATACCACCTATTCTCTCTGAAGATTTTTTTAAATCGTTAAATCGAAGTCACAATCTTGATCATCTTCGCAGTTTTTTACATAATCAGATATTTAAAGAAGAAAAAGAAAAAAAATCTTCGATCGATAAAATTGATGAGTATGCCACTAATCCTAACGAGTCAGCTAAAGACAATATCCTTATTGGAAGATTTCCTAAAGACTTGGTTAAAAGAATTTGTGAGCATTTTGAAATTAATATGACACCAGATGATATTATAACAAGTGACTCTAGTTATAGAGGGCCTAACGATAATATTACTCATGTTGCTCTTTCACTGACTCCAGCAGCTTTAGATAAAATAATTAAGCTAAATGAGTCTGAATTCAGCCAGGCTATAAGTGATATCAAAAATGACATAGCGAAACTTTACAAAGAAAAGTCTGCACATCTAGATCAGAATATTTTCTTTGCTGGAAATAGTGAAAAAAATCTCCTTATTAAATTTTTAGATAGTCAGATATTTAAAGATGGAAGTGAAAAACAATCTTCGATCAATAAAATTCGTGATTATGCCAATAATTCTAACGAGTCAGCTAAAGACAATATCCTTATAGGAAGATTTCCTAAAGACTTGGTTAAAAGAATTTGTGAGCATTTTGAAATTAATATGACACCAGATGATATTATAACAAGTGACTCTAGTTATAAGGGGCCTAACAACAATGTAACTCATGTAGCTATTTCACTGACTCCAAAAGCTTTAGATCAAATACTTAAGTTAAATAAACTTGATGAGGTTACCAATAATATTAATGAGGAAATAAAGAAGTTTTATAAAAATGAGGTTACTGTTACGCCGCGTGCATTTTAATATATAACTCTTCAACTCATCCCACAATAATTTAGATTAATCGGAATGTAAGACGTCCCCGAGGTTGGAGAACATGGCGCGCAACAAAAGTGAATGTGTGAAGGTGGGAGATCCTGGCTGCTTTTATTGAGCGAGATGATTCGGGTTGCAAGGAAAATAAAAAAGATTGTTCCAGTTTTAGGAATATCAATTTCTCATTATTTTGGAGACAACTTTTTCTTGTCTTGATTGTCGTTGTCTTGTTGTTTGGTTTGAGATGCTGGTTTTTCTTTTTTGCCGCCGAAGAGGGAGCTGCTAAACATTCCTTTCTTTTTTTCAGGTTTTTTATCATTTATTATCTTTTCATTTGGTTGCTGTTTTATTCCTTTTTCAGGTTCTCTATTATTTATATTTCCACGGTTTTCAACTATTTCAATGTTTTCTATTTCTGCAAATTTTTGAATTATGAGCTTTGCATTAGCTTTAAATTCTTCGCTATAAGGAACCTTTGGTTTTTCCACAAAATCCTCTCGCATTTTTTTTATATGAGATGACAGAGTGCTTTCATTCTGCGGTGTCCTTTCTATTCTTTTTATTGCATCAAGAAGGCTCTCTATTCCATTGCGTGATTGTATATCACTATCCGCTTCAAATTTGTCCATAATATCTTGAGATTCATACGTTAAACGTTCTATTTCTTCTTTTCTAGTGTTAGACATAGCAAGAATTCCTATATTCATTATTTTCTTTATTATAATACATAAATTTAAATTTATTTTTTCCCAAACATTTATTTATGTAATCAAATAATTAAGCATGTCATCCGGCTTTTCTGGCTAGATAACAATGATCTAGCATTTGCTGTATCGTATCATTTTTTAAAATCAAGCTATCTCATATGCGAATTCTACTCATTAACGATCATCGCATTCCACTTGGAGGTGCAGAACGTTATTTTTTCGAGTTAAAATCACGCTTACAAAATAAAAAGAACATAACCGTATTTTCAATAGGATTTGGTGACAAAGAAGAAACGGGAAAAGATTATGCAATACTTAAAAAATCCACTTCTAAATTTCATCCATAAAGCTCAGTGTTGACAACCGATACCTGCAGCACACAAACCAATTCATCTTCATTTGCAAGCATTGTATTGCCGCAAATATTTTCTACTCCGCCAAATGAAGAAGAAATACCTCTTGAAGTTATAGCTATCAATAATAAATATCGGCCGCGTGTTGCGGCCGATATTTCTTTTCTGGCCTAACTGTCTCTACCAGATCCATAACTAATGCGCGTAAGATCATTACTATCTTTTAGCTTATTCTCAACCTGAGAATTGGATTGAGATGATGAGTTGAATAATGATGAAGAGCATGTTGCATGGGATAAATTATTTTGTTTTATTTTAGCTCTATATTTGCTGTATAAACTTCCGATGTTTACAGCTAATTGAGAATGCTTATTGTCGAAAGCAATATCCGAGGGTAATTTACCATCTAAATCATTAATGTCATCAACCTGTATTTTGCATTCGGCATGTTTTTGTAGAATATTCTCGATAATAATCATTGAAGATTTATTATCGGTACTATAATTTTTAACAGCTTTATGCAATGGAACTTGTCCCAAATTATCCTTTGCCTCGATACTAGCACCCTTATCTAATAACATTTTTACTACGGCTTCATTTTGCTGCTCAACTGCAAGGTGAAGCGCAGTTTTACCTTCTGCGTTTTTAGCTTCCAATGATTCATCCTTACTCATTATGGTTTTTAATAGAGTTTCCATAAAAATTGGATTTGGATTCAACGCCGCTAAATGTAAAACGGTTTGGTTATTAAAATCGAATTCAGTTAAAGTATTCGTTAAATATTTTTCTGCTATGGATAAATTATTTTTCATCGCAGCAATATCATGATTTCGAATGCTATTGAAAACAGCGTGACTACTAAATAATTTAATCATAGGTTCATTTTTTTGAGTACATGCTCTTTCATAGGCTGATTGTGCATTTATATTACTGTACTGATTAATAATTGCAGCGTCTTTTAAAAGATCACCATCCTTCATGTTACTATCCATGTTGATGACTGCTTCCATACTATTATTCAATTGTTCAGATTGCTCAGCGGATAACACTTTAGGCACGGGATGCGAATGGCTTTTAAGATTGTAATCAGCACCTTTTGAAAGCAGATAACGTGCCAATTCAACGCTATTACTAGCATTGTTATAGACTACTTTATATAACAAAGTTTCATTGTCTGAATAAAACATATTAGGATCGACATTCGGTTCATTTTCATCTAAAACACTTTTAAGTCCATCAAGATCCCCTGATTTAACAGATTCCCATAATTTATCTGTAGCCAGAAATAATTTACTTTGTGTGTTGGATCGCTCATAAAACTTTTGATAATCTTTTTCTCTTGCTTCTTTTTCGACTACACGCCATAACTTGCGTAATTGATCTATTTTTGAATTATCTACTAATGCATCTTCCATAGTGCTAAGTCCGTCGCCATTAGGATAGTAAATTATTTCTGGTTTTAAATTGCATAACATATCTGCAATCTCATTATGACCAAGCATTAAGCTAAGCGAAAGTGCATTCTTGCCTGATTCAGGATCAATCGCTTTTAAATCTGCACCAATATTGATCGCTAATTCCGCAAGCTTCGGGTTTCCATTTTTGATTCCAATGAATAATATTTCATTGATAAATTCAGCGCCGGTTTTAATTTTTGCGCTCATTTCGATTTGATTCTTTTCTACCTCAGTGATTTTTACTTCTAATAAACTAATCTTAGTATTTAATTGTTCAATTATTAATTGATTTTCTTGTTTAATGGTTGCAATTTCAATTGCATGTTGTTGATCAATAGCTTCTTTTTGAGCTGCAAGTTGTTGCTCAAAAGTTTGTTTTTGAGTGGCTAGTTGCTGGTCAAAAGTTTCCTTCATTTCTTTCATTTCAGTTTCTAATTTAGTAATTTTTGCATCTTGCTGTTCTATCAATCTTTGCGCTCGAGTGAAGGAATTTTGTAATGATCCCAATCCTTTGCCTTGCATGGTTTTCCAAATAACTTCGTCTTCCCATTCAGTTTCAGTAAATTGATTCCCCTCAAAAACAGATATAAAACTCTGATTTGAATTTTTTTTCCAGTAGGGAACTAATGCATGAGCAATTTCCAAATTTAAATTGCAATTTCGTATCGATAATTGTGTGCACTTTGTTTTGGGAATTTCATTTAGGATTCTCCATGCTAGCTCATTCGAATCTAAATTAATTAGTTTTATATTTGGATTTTTGCTAAGAATAGATTGGATACTCGGATGCTTATTTAGGTCAATCTTGCAATTGCTCAATACTAATGACTCTAAACTTGTAATAGTTAGCGGTGTTAAATCTAAATCTTGATCGCTTAAATCGAGCTTAGTGAGGTTTGTACATGCATTGATGACTGGAATTAGCGCTTTAAATCCTTCATTTGTTATATTGCACTTGTTTAAATGCAGCTCAGTGATTTGTCGTCCTTGGAGCGCTTCGGCTAATAAAGCTGCACCATCATCGCTTAAATCTTCACCATTAAAATTAATCACCACGGTCTCTGGATTATTTTTAATTTCTTCTATTTTTGGTTTTAGTAATTCGTTCATTTATTATGCTCCACCTGTGTTATTTGAAAATTACGCGTGGGGAATTTATCTGATTTAGAGGGATGACGCAATACGGGAAAAGTCGGGGTAATTGTCGCCAATAAAGGAACCGGCCAATCTACGCCGTTTAAAAATCAATGGAGTGCGCCTTGTGAGTAAGCGTCTTGCCAAGTGCATCTATCTAAATCTAGAACACCGGGTATAATGTGCTATCTAAAAATAGCATGAGGTTTATATGCAGTTAACAAATATTGGCGAGCTATTTATAAGTAGAATTTTACAGTTACATGATACAGCCCATGTAAAAATCGCAATCGGGAAGCCAAAAAAATTTCCTGATGGAAAAGATTATTATTGTCCTTATCAAATTATTGGCTTGGGAGATGAGAAAGTAAACTGGGGCGGGGGGATTGACGAAATCCAAGCATTGCTCTTAACCTTAGAGCAAATTGGTATTATTTTAAATAATTCAGAAGAATATAAGCAAGGCAATCTTTCATGGATTGGTAGTGAAGATGGTAATCTAGGCTTTCCACATCATGATAGTTCGAGAATGCTAAAGCATTTAATTTGATTAAATGCAGATATACTGCGGCAGCAATTCCTGATAATCCTTTTCATGGACACACCCACGAATTCGATTCAGCATTGCGCAGAAATATTTATATGGCTCTATCCCATTTGCTTTGCATGTCTCAATTAATGAAAAAAATGTTGCACCGGCTTTTGCTCCGGAAGGACTTCCATTAAAGAGTCAATTCTTGCGCCCTAATGCAAAGGGGCGAATGGCATTTTCAACAAGATTATTATCTATCTCAATGCGGCCATCAATAATTATTTAATTTATCCCAATGCGCCAAACAATAACGTATTGCTTTACCAATCACGCCTTGTTCCAAAGTTTTTAAAAGATGATGATCAAGCCATTTTTTTAAATGCAGTTAGTATTGGCACTGATTTTTCTAGTCGTAAATGATATCGTGCTTCTGCTGATAATTTACTATCACGCGCTTCTTTTTCAATCGCGTATAACTTACGATAAAATTTCAGTGCATCATGAGCAAGGCCAGAATTTTTATTCGCTTTTGCTAATTCAGCAAAAGGCCTTCTTGCATGAGCATGGCAACCAACAGGAACAATATTGTTGTCATTCAACGCAAAGTTATAACCTGAGAAAGCATCGCTTTGTAAATAACCTTTAAATCCCGTAAGAAATTGTTGCGCGTGATATCCGCCGCGTGTTTCTTGATATTCATAAACGATACTAGGCTTATCACCTCCGCCACGATATACCCACATATAAGATTTTGTTCTGTTATCACGACCAATTTCATTTAATACTTGCACTGTTGTTTCATCTGCTTGCGCATAATCATGAGCAATAATATTTTTCCTTAATAAATTGAATCAGTGGCTCACATAATTCGGCTGTTTTTAATATCCACCCACATAAACTACTGCGCGGCATATCAACTTCCATGCGTTGCCACAGGGTTTCTTGCCTATAGAGTGGAAGATGATCGCAATATTTAGAAATAATGATATGCGCAACCAACTCAGGCGTGGCAATACTTTTTGGTAGTAATAACCTTGGCATTGCTGCGATTTTAATATTTTCTTGACAAGGCTTACATGCATACTTAGGCCTCACATGTTGAATCACACTGATTTTTGCAGGAATATATTTAAGTTGCTCAGAGATTTCTTCGCCAATACGCACGAGATGTTCGCCACAATGACATTTTTTTTCTTCTTCAGAAATATTATGTAGTACCATTTCTCGTGGAAGATATTTAGGTAAAGCACGGCGCACAGGATGTTTTTTTCGTGTATGTGATTTTATTTCTATCTCATCATTAAGTTGTTCTTTTACTTCTTCTGGCAATTCAATACCAGCTTCATCAAATAAATCAGATTGTAAAATATTTTTTTCTGATGAAGGGGCGAACCGATGCTGTTTTGCTAGGCGAATTTCTTCTAATAGATTAACGTGAAATTTTAATGAATGGATTTCTAACAATGCATATTTCCCATTTTCATGACAAGACAACTCCCAGATCACAGGGCAGGCCACAGTATCGTGTCAAGACGCTTTGTGCGTCGCTGCTGATGCTGGGTTTTTGCGCGACAGCACAGGGTAAGGAAGCCGTAGGGCATCATACTGAACCAGTATTGCAGGACAAGAAGGCGCACATGCTGGGGATCACACTGACCCCGGGCGGTTTTCTCGCAGGGGAAGGCGTGTGGCGCTCCCGCAATGAACAGACAGACATAAGTTCGACCTTCAGCGGCATTCCACTGGGCAACAATCCGCAGGCACACATGCGTGAATTCCGCTTGTCAGCGCGGCAGTCGCGGGTGTCATTGCTGGCAGAGGGAGCCATAAACACGCGTACACTGCTGTCAGGCTATTATGAGGCAGACTTCCTGGGCAATGGCACAGCGAATTCAAACGAAAGCAATTCGTATGATCTGCGCATGAGGAATGTGTACCTGACGCTGGACAAGACAGACTGGGGCTTTCACCTGCTGGCCGGCCAGAACTGGTCGCTGACGACCACCAGCCTTGCAGGCATTGCCCCTCGCCAGGAAGTCATTCCAACGACAATAGATGGGCAGTATGCAGTGGGCTTTGTGTGGAAGCGGCAACCACAGTTCCGTGTGACCGGGAACTTTGGCGCGGACTTCTGGGCAGCGGTGTCAGTAGAAAACCCGCAGACCACCTTTGGCGGTACGGCATGCGGCGTGGCACTGCCTGGAGGCATCATCGGCCAGGTTTGCAGTGCAGCGGGCACACAGACCCTGCCCTCGACCAACATATTCTCGCTGAACCATATTCCGGATGTTGTGGCCAAGCTCGCGTATGAGACCAAGATCAGCAAGCACAAGGTACATGCTGAGGTATTTGGCCTTTACCGGAGTCTTTATGATCGGGTGCAGACGACGAACAACCTTCACAATACCAACCATGACACCACAGCGGGAGGTGTTGGAGCAGGGCTGTTCGTGGAAGTGCTGCCCTCGCTGCTGGACATGCAGGCGAACTTCCTGAGTGGCCATGGTATTGGAAGCTATGCCTCGGGCTCACTGCCGGATGCGACAATTGGGCTGAATGGCCGGCTGGTTGCGATACCGGAAACGATATACATGATGGGTGCGACACTGCATGCCACGCCATGCCTTGACCTGTATGTGTATGGAGGTCAGGAAAGACAGAGCCGCAAGTACTTTCAGGTGGGGAACAGCTTTTTTGGATATGGCGTTCCGAATGCAAACAATGTGGGCTGCAGTGTTGAAAATGGGACATGCGCAGGCAACACGAATAATCTCTGGCAGGTAACGGCTGGGCTGTGGAACAAGTTCTACAAGGGAAGCTATGGTGACCTGCGTGGCGGCCTGCAGTATTCGTACACGCATCGCAAGCTGTTCTCAGGCACAGGTGGACAGACAGGTGTCAGCGTGCCGAAAGCTGTGGGATATAATACGAATGACAACATGGTCTTCTTCAGTATGCGGTATTATCCATTTACCTAGATGATGTAACTCCGAAGAAGCGGACAAACAAGGGTATATCATTCTAGACTTGGACATCTAAGTCACGTGTATTTGGAACGCAAAAAGTCGCTTAGTTGAGTGTCCGTTTTTTCGGGGCGATATCATACGCGCCCGGAGAGATTCGAACTCCCGACCCTCTGGTTCGAAGCCAGTTTGGTCGTAATTTAAATATATTATAAATCAACATCTTGTGACAAGTTAGCAATGATAAAACCGGTTAAAATCGAGGTAAATTGGGGTAAAACCAGGGTGGTTACGTGACAAATTCCCTGCACTCCAATTTGAATATTTCCTTTAAATGGTGTATAAGTATATATACACTTATGCGTTTATGTGGGGTTTTTATGGCTAGTACAATTCGATGGAACATTGCAGTATCTCCAGATACCGATCAAGCGTTACGTGTGTTTCTGGCAAACCAAGGTGGAAGAAAAGGCGACTTATCTCGTTTCGTTGAAGAAGCAGTGCGTACACATATTTTAGAGTTAACAGCAGAACAAGCTAAAGCCGCAAATGCAAATATAGATGAAAGTGATTTATCTGCGATAGTAGATGAAGCGATAGAATGGGCGCGTAATCATTAATGCGCGTTGTACTCGATACTAATGTATTATTAAGTGCGCTGATTTCGCCGCATGGCATAGCAGATAAAATATATCGTGCATGGCGTGCAGCTAGATTTGATCTTGTTACTTCTGCTATTCAGTTGGAAGAACTTCGACGTGCTAGTCGTTATCCAAAATTTAAAGCTGTTTTGCAACCAGTGCGAGTTGGAGCAATGATCAATAATCTTCAACATGCAATTATACTTGATCGTTTAAATGTTAAAGAAGAAGCGGATGATTCAGCGGATGCATTTTTAATTAGTATGTCAATTGCAGGGGAGGCAAATTATTTGGTGACAGGAGATAAGCGTGCAGGGTTGTTGCAGCAAAAAACTATTGGTCGTACTCATGTGTTAACACCATCTGGTTTTTGTAAAAGCATATTAAAAATATGAAGATAATTCTGGTGCGTGGTACGCTGCGGTAATACTTTGTGAAGATTGGCCACCTTTGATGACTAATTTGATTTTATGATCACGTGCAATTTTATCAGGCAATCCATACAAGATTGATTCCTTAAATTCTAAGTTTATTTTGTGTAACTTCTCGTTCTGTTTGAGTTGGCTTGGATGAAAACAAGGTCGTCGTGCCGCCATACTGAGAATCTTGTTTGGAGGTTTTTTTCATACATTCCTGATACTCTTTAGTACCGCGAGAAATAATATATTGATTCAATCCTGGAAAAATTTTCTCGAAAAGTTCAGGATAATATTCATACGCTTGATGCATGTATGCATTTATTTCGATTGCATATCTGCTTTCAGGGTAAAGTGATAGGTGATGAAGATAAATCAAACCATCCCATAAAGCGCTATGTAATGGGCTTTGAGTGTGAGGTATAAATGCTGTTTCTATTATTCCATCTGCGTTAACTTGTGAAGCGATACGCCTCAAAGGATGTTCGATATTTCCTTGCTCAGTTTTAATTTCTATTATGTCATATGAAGTCGGGCTTATGCTTTCTCTTTCATCAAATATAACTTGAGGAATATATCCAGAAGCTAATTTGTTTAACTCTCCTAATAATTGTTTCTCTGATTCATCTAACTCATGAGGTAGAGTTGAAAATAATGTATAAAAATAATTTACATTATTAACTCCCTTTTCAATTATTTTGTCATATTTCGCTTTTTCAATTTCATTAGAATAAGGCTGTTGATAATTACTTTTCTTCAGTTTATTACTATCCAAATCAAGAGCATGAATTGTCTCATGTAATAATATTGATTGTTGTCTTAAGGGTTTATTTTCAATGCCCATGTAAATGATATGTGGCTCAAGGACATAGACTCCAGAGGCAGTACCGTGTGCTTTGATCAGCTCCTCATTGGTAGTCAATATAATCCGACAATTAGAATCTGAAGAAAATAAATATTCAAACCGGCAATGAATCGTTTTAGTCTGTTCTAAATTTTTGATAGCTACTTGTAAAGAATGAAATGTGTTTTGATAAATATATGGATTAGTTTTTACAAATTTACTTGCACTAAAAGTACAGCTTAATAAAACTTGATTGCCAGCAATATCCAATTTCCCATCAGCACCTGGATCAACATGAGTATTAGTGGAAAACGTCTTTGCAAATAAACCTCGTGGATCGCCTTCTATATGACTAGGGCAAGTCGGTAGAAAGGGCTGAGCGGAAACACGATAATTCGACAGAATACCCAAAAATATTACGATGGCAACAAAATGGTGGCCAGGGGCATTAAAATTTAAACCTTGAGCATCTGGAGTCCAAGTTTTATTTGCCTTAGCGCAATCTTTGGCAATCTTTAAGGTATACTTATTTGTGAAGTTTCGGCAGCTTTGTTGATTTCTTATTGAGCGTATACAATCCGTAAGTGTTTCTATACTTTTTTCTGCTTTAACTTCTCAAGAAGATCTTCTGGTAGATATTGATCCAGGTCTTGATCTGCTTGTGGATGTTTTTGTTTTAAAGCAAATAAGCATATTCTCTCTAAAGAAGGAAAGGTATTCAAACCTGCTTCTCTTCCATAATTAGCTCGTTTTAGTGGATCAGTTTCATTTAGTGCTGTCATTCCCTCATCAGTCATATCATTAATATAAGCCTTGTGAAATGGATGATGAATATCAATACCATGATTTAAGACACAAAGATTATTTATTGTTGTATTAGAAATCAATGCCTTTATACCTAAATCTCCAATATTGTTTTCCATAATCCAAAGTGTTCTTAACGTCGTACTTTGGCTAAGTGCTATTGCGCCTTGAGTTCCAATTTTATTTCCACCAATTAACAATTTGCTTATATTCATTTTTGCAAGGGCTGCAGCACCAATATCGCCAATGTTGTTAGAAGAAAGATTGACAATAAAGATTTTTGGATGTTCTATTAAATAGGGAATGATTACCTCTATGACATCCTGATCGGTTATACCGCGCATTTGAAGATATAAACCACATTCAGACAAATCGTTTTCTTCTTTGATTGTAAAATTTCTCTGCATTTTTGTACTCCTCGTATTTGTATATTATTTAAACAAATACATATTATATGATTTTATGGTCGAATTATTAAATAAAGCTTAAAATTGATCATTCTATGGCTGTGCCATAAATAATGTTACCGAAGCCAAAAAATAGGGGATTTGCAAAAGCGCGTAAAGATGATGTTGAGTAAACTTTAAGTTTGTTTAACGACAATCTGGTTTTTATTTACAAAATCCCTACAATTTCCCTACATTCCTGTTCAAATAGTAGAATGTGAGTAGTGAGCGAAATCGATTAACTATTTGATTTTACGTATTTTATTTAACCGCGCCCGGAGAGATTCGAACTCCCGACCCTCTGGTTCGAAGCCAGATACTCTATCCAACTGAGCTACGGGCGCAAGAGTGCCAAAAATACTTTATTTAGATCTAAAAGTCCATGAAACTTTTTCTCCAATTGCTTGAAGTACGCCAGCTAACATACTGATAAAACATAGTAAATATTAATCACTTTCGCGCACTGCGTGCACATCCACTTTTTGAACTAAACTATATATATAAAAATCAAAATGAGGAGTGTGTCATGGATCATAAGTGGATTACGCTTTCATTGGTGATATTGTCTTTATCTTTCTTCTCTCTCAATTCTTATAGTCAGTATGTTGCAGGTTTTAGTGGTGGTAGTCATTATGATGGTGGCAGCATACGGTCTAGTGGCGAAAAAGTCATTATTGTAAACCCTAACCGACATATCTTTCAGGCTTATGATGCATCTGGCAGATTGGTGCGCTCTGGGATGGTGACTGCAGGCAATTCATGGTGTCCAGATATTCGACGTCCTTGTAAAACGAGAGCGGGTAGTTTTAGAATTTTTTCTCTTGGCGGCCCGGGATGTAAATCGAAACGTTATCCATTACCACATGGCGGTGCACCAATGCCTTATTGCATGTTTTTTAATGGTAACCAAGCCCTACATGGCTCATATGAAGTGGTACCTGGAAGGAATGTCAGTCATGGTTGCGTCAGAATACATGTCAATGATGCAGAATGGTTACGATATAACTTTGCGACTTATGGAACGAAAGTCATCGTAAAACCGTATTAGCGATTACGACCTTCACACTTCGATTGACTTAAAGATTCGGGTGATGGCGCTCGCGTCAATTCCTACTATCTGTGCGATAACCAATTTTAGAAAATATCAGCTTTCGGGTCGTTCGGAAAGATGGCTTTGCTTGTCTTAAGAATTTGTTAATAAACCAAACATTCTGTCATCTATAATGCATTTTGCAGATAAATATGAAGTACTTGAAAATAAAAACATAATACGAGACGTCAATGAATTCACATGCCAGATTAGGCTTTCATAGAATCTGTTTTTCTTTGCAAGATTGGAAAGAAATTAGCAAACAAATTCATATCAAAATGAAACTAAGCGAGAATGATCATCTTTTTGCGCTGCTTCACGTCCTTGATAAAGAAATGAAGTCATTTTTCACGACTTGGGAAAACTTATCCCTTGAGGAAAAAACAAACCCAATTGAACTCGTATTACAAGGCCTCGTAAAACTTGCTTCATGTTCGATAAATCAAAATTGTCATATGAAACTCAAACAATTTATTGAAGCTGGAGAAGAATTAAAAGAAGAATTATCTTTTCAATTAAATGAGCTGAAAGAAAATCAAAGTAAGCAAGAGAGACAACAAAATGCTGGTTTATTTGGATTACTTCCTTACGAAATTATTTTACTAGTTGCTCAACATCTTAATGGATCTGATCTAATTGCACTTGCTAGTACGTCGCATTATTTATCAACGAATTTTTTACGAGATCCTGCTTGTCTTTTAAATTTGCTGATATCGATGTCAGCACGAGATATTCTAAAATTTACTAAAAGATTTTTTCGTCCTACTGACTGCGATTTATACAAGAATCTTAAACAAAGTGTTCCGCAAAAGCTTCAAATTGAAAAAAACTACAAAACTTTTCTTTGCTATGCATTGTTAACAGATAATATCCATGATCTGAGTATAAAAAATGTGATGAAACTTCTTTTCTATATAAGACAAGATAAACAATATCAATCGTTCGTACCTTGTATAAGTGGAATACTACATTATCTTAAAAAGGATTATAAAAAATTTTATAGCATTTTTCTTGATAAGCGTGGTCCTTATGGTTATCAGCATAAACAAGAGAATCATTATTTGAATTTTGCTGGCGCTTGCTTTACAAATTATAATTTACCAGAAATTCCGATTTTATTTTATCTATCAGGTTACTCTTACGATTTACGTTCCGCTAACTTGGAAAATACAAACTGGAAAGCAACTAATGCTTCAAAAGGATTTAATTACATCATCTTTAACGGCGCCAATCTGGGAAAGGCCATATTTAAAAATTCCAATCTATATCATTGTGATTTTTTTCGTTCAGGTTGTGAGAATACAAAGTTTGAAAATATAACGTTCGATATGACAAGTTTCAAAGAAACATACTTAGAAGGGGCCCTATTTATAGGGATTGGAAATACGCTCGATAAAGATGGTGCGAGAGTCTATACTTTCGCATTTTTTATAGGCTGTGATTTAAAAAATGTGAGCATCATAAACAGTGACTTAAAAAGATTTTATTTTCATTTTTGCAACATAGAAAATATTCATATTTTTGATATAGCTGATTTTGCATCAACTGATTCTTTAACACAGAAACTAGATAGTCTCGCGCTTATGCTTTCAATAAGTAATAGTAATGATCGGGAGCATCATAGAAATTTTGTAGAATTACGCCATGCTTTTGCAAACAATATCATGACGGTCATTAAAGATCTGCCAATTGATATTGATGATAAAATATCTCTTTTAAAATGTGCAATTGGACATTGTATATTTGAGCATCGAGATAAAACAATTAGAAAGGTTCAGGCTTTTTTTGGGAATTTATTTTTTGATGATTATGAGGTGGAGAAGACGGAGAGTCAGAAGATATTAGTGAGGTTGGTGGAGAGGTTGGAGAGGGAGCAGAAGAAGAATGACGATCAGAAATTGATGCTTAAGTGAGAGTTTCGCGACTTCTCAAAACGGGTAACCTTACTTTTTTCTAAGTGTCACATCAAGTCTGAACTATTCCACTTAAACATTCTCATCAATATGATATGATGCGCGCTGAACATTATTAAATTGTTCAATATTATAATTAATTATTTAAAATTTAACCAATCACACATCACAGAATTTCTAGCATGCTCAGTCGTGATCAAGCTTTTGCTTTTTTTAATGTCAATCAAATGCGTAAAAATATTTTTCCACTTAAAAGATCACGCAGGATTTAGTATTTGTTGGCTCAGATAATTCTTGAAAAGATAATGGCCTATCAAATGTAATCTGCTTTTCAGTCGGTTTATTATGAGGTCCTATCCGGTAATAGTAACCATTGATTTTATCGATGTTATCGAATGTAATGCTTCTACAATTTTCTTCATAAGTCCAAAAAGCAAAATCAGAAGCCATTTCATTAATTATATTTTTTTCATCTTTTAGTGTTACTTCAATTACTGGTGGAAATTCTATGTAATATGCTGCTACCGTATCATTCGAATTTGTTGAGAAATTACTAGCAAAATTGATTGCATCTTCATATTCAGTGAACAAATCAAAATTGCCTTGCCAAAATTCATCTTTATTTTTTGTATAATCTCCTATCGCATTGGCAATGATTTCATTAGTTACTTCTAATTCGCCACTGGGAAATGGCGATAAAAAGCTTCTTTTCATAACTTGGATTTGGGATGCAATGATATAATATGTCATATTCGAAGGTATTTCTTTTGGCTCGTGATGTGGAAGCATAGTTCTATTCTCGTATTTCGAATGAGTGTGTGTAATAAATATAAACAGTCTACTGAATAAAATCTACCTTAATGTTACGTTTTTTCAGCAACGCATTATAAATCGTAATTACGAGAGCATAAAATGCCGTAATTCTTGATGATGAAGATGGTGAATATTGGGAAGAATGGGATAAAGTTAAACCAATTTCTGATATTGTAGTAGCTTACGACCGCCTTGTATTACGGACGATTATTCTGGCCAGCATCTTTAAATGACGAGTTGGCAAAATATTTTGGGAAGATAGGTGCAATCCGATAATAAAAAATAGATTTTTTCAGATATTTTAACTAAATGATACACTGCGAGGATTTAATGCATAGAAATAATTCTAAAAGTAATAGTTTTGATACTAGCAGTCTTTTTGAAGTTAGGACTAGTTTAATTAGTTTATATGAAAAATTTAATCCCCTCACATCAAATACGCCTTTAAAAACGCCAGAGAGCATAATCAAATCTCGTGGTTGGGTAAATCACTCAGATTTAAGTGAGTATAATAAAAGAAGCAATACATTAGGCAATATTGTTCTTGTAGATAATGATTTTAAATTATTATTTGGCTTAAATTATGCACCAATGTTTCCAGAAGCAGGTCAATTAAAAGCTAATAAAACTTATGAATATTTTGTTGATAAATATCATGATGGAATATCAAGTATCAAATATTCAGAAATATCTGGCATGACAACTATATTTACAAGCGGTTGCTTGCTCATTAAATTTAAACTTAAAGATAAAAATGAATATACATTTTTAGTGAAGCAGGATGATAACAAGGAAATTCGATCGTTATTAGATAAAATAAGTGATCTACTATCAGGAGAGTTTATCCAGATATCACGGAGAAATCGGATTAGAAAATTCCCTAGTTATCACCGTTTTTGGGGTGGTAACTGGGAAGATGTTCAATATGTGAAAGAGCATTATAATAATAGCGATCTGATTTACTTAACAAAATTTGAAACTCATATTCTTAATATGAAAAAAAAGGAACCTCCTTTATTAATTTTTGATATAGGTGCTGGTAAAGGTCGATTAGCTGAAAAATTGATTTCATTAGCACTAACAAAAGGAATTCCTCTTCATTATCTATTACTTGAACCTGATGAAAGTCAATGTAAGATTGCTAGTGAAAGACTTGATGAATTAAATAATAAATATAGTGAAAAATTCCATTTCAAGACTACTATCATTAACTCGTCAATAGAAGAATTTACTAAATCAGAGCTTTATCAAAGCAATGTAGGGAAAGTGGATGGAATTATTTCATCTGGCGGTCCGTTGAATACAGACATTGTTTCATTTGAAGCAGCTCATGAAAACCTATCTACCATCCATAATTTACTATGTGAAGGTGGAGTATTACTAGCCTCTGGTTTAACAGAATTACTTGTTACTAAAAAAACATTTGAGAAATATGATATGAATATTATAAATATGAGTGAAAAAGCAAAAACAGAGAATAAAACAGAATTACTACAATTTTATGTTTTAGAAAAATGTAACCCAATAAAAAATGAGCCATCGTTAATATTTCGAAAATAGGCGGGCAGAATCTCACGCGAAGTTCGAAGAATAAACACCGAAGCGACTGCGCATGAATTGAGTTTATCATCGCCGCCCACACGAAGATTGCCTTGTGTTGCATTCACGGACGATTCTGGCTAGTACCCTAGATACCCGTGCTATTCAAAGCTACCTAGGGCATGCCAATATTAAAAACACAGTGATTTATACTGAGCTATCGCCAAAACGGTTTAGAGGGTTTTGGAATGATTAAAGCTACTCATTACTCATATAGCATCATGTAATTATGTATTAAGTATTAAGTATTATAATGTAAGCGTTTTGGCATGTGCATACTAAAACGCTTATCAAAGAGAGAAAGAACATGTCATCGATATCGACCATAAGACCTGTTCATATTCCTGTTAATATTGGTGCCTTTTCTGTGAGGCAGCATAATACCTTAATATCCACTCTCCATTCTCCGCTCAACTTGCTAAGGCGGATTTTAATTAGAAGTGCGACAGCCTATTGAAAGTTCTGTATACCCATTTAAGCATGGCAGAGCGATGCTTAATTAATACTTTTTTATCAATGAAAATAAGCAAAAATAAAATAGCACAACGGACTGGACGTCATCGTTCGACAATTTACCGTGAATTAGAACGTAATGCTCAATATGGTTGCTACATGCCAGGCGTAGCTCATGAACTAGCAAAAGAGCGCCATCCTCACCCAGATAACAAGATTCAAACAAATCAGGAGTGAAATAATTTTGTTCTTGAAGGATTGGAAAAAGGTTGGAGTCCAGAGCATATATCGGGTCGCATGAAGAAAGAAAAAAAGAATAATTAGTAAGATGATAATAAAGAGAATGGTGAATCAAAGTATGTGTAGTGGCATCTACATTTCTCGACAAACACATTTTTAAAGAGGATACAAAACTACACTTCACATTGCATTATTTACCAATATTCAGATTGTACATTTTTGATTTTTCTATCTGCTTGTTATTTATTTTGTCAAAAAGATATTTTCTGTTCTCCTCTGATGTGAAGAAATGAAAAAATGTGTCCTTATTACAAAATTTTAGCTGAATATATTTTTCAGCAATCATATGCGTCACTTCTTTCGGTAAGTTACTAAATGGAGAACCAGGATTTTGATCTTTAAAAATATATGAAATAACTTGTGTAAACAAATCAGTCTTTAATGACGGCAGAGTATATTGTCCAGCAACAAGTAGCTTTATAACAGGGGCAATCGTAAAAAAAATATTTTTGAATTCGGCAATCTCTTTTAAACAATTATTTGGTGTCAAGCTGGCAGAATTATAATCTATCATGAAACGACGTTTGTTAATAAGATTTTTTCTATCAAATAAAATGAATGCATCGTGAGATTTGACATAACAATTTTTAATATTTTTTTCGCATTCAGAACCTGTTGCATTCCATATATGATACATAATTCCGTCTATTTCCACATTGATAGTCTCAACACCCGAGAAGTGTAGCTTGCCATCCTCGTACACAAGATCACTTACAAATTGATTCCTTTCATTTTCGTCACCGAACAGAACAACACTAACAATATCTTGATCATTATCTTTTCTTGTCTGCATGAATAAATACTCGTTTGTAATGTTAATGAACGGTGTTTTCTCAGTAACGAATTATAAATCATTATTAAGGCTGATTCAATAAATATGTTCAATAAATATACATTACATGCAGCCTATTGATTTATAATAATAAATTCGCAGCTTGCCGCCACTTTATAATTGAATTCTATCGTTCAATATCTCCAATACAATTTAATAGTTCTGGCAAAGCATGATTAATATCAATACGAATATTCATTCAGAATTTTTACAACTAAAAGCAATACACACACTCATTTGTCAATCTGCAATCACTGGGCAATTAATTAATTCATTACGAGAATTATTAATTGCAATAGCTAATGGATTACGGCTTATCACGGCTATATCTCGTAATATTTATAGACTTCGATTTATTTTCGCGAACACCCAATTACTTTCTCTGGCTCATTACTTATCTCATCTTCATTTGAATTATCAATCTCAATCGGAAAGAGGCTATTTAATATGGAATGCTTTCTCAATAAAGAATTATTCTCACGTTTTAGCTGAACCAATTCATTTTCAGTTTGTGTAAGTTTATTTTCTGCTAATTCACGCTGTTTTCGTTCTTCATTACGCGCACGAGTAGCTTCTTCAAGATTCTGACTTTCAGCCTTAGTTTCTACCTTATTAGGTGCAAGCCTGGGGCGGTTCTCAGCTTCAATTCTAAGCTCAGTTTCGTGTTTCAAAGATTTGCGAAGCGTATTAATTTCTCCTTGATAACCAGCATCAAGTATTTTTTTAGTTCCCCAAATGCTGGCAATAGAACTAACAACAGCAGTAAGAAAAAAGTAAAACATTTTTTGAAAAAAATCAGTTGCAGGTTTATTCGTAAAATAACGCATATAAAATCTCCTCTTAATATTTTTCTTTTATCATTTAATCACAGGTACAAAATCATTTTTAACATCCACTGTCTCAACAACTTTTTTCTCAAGTTCAGATTGTTTTGGTTGAAACAACACAGAACGGTTTGCTTGCTCGCCATATATATTTGCTTTATTTAATTGCTTTTGGAAATGATCTTCCAATTGTTTTTTGATCTGTCCTAACTTATGGTTATAGGTTGAATAGGCAACTTCACCAAGACCGCCAAGTTGCTTTGAAGCCTCGCCCAACATCCTTTGATCACTCGTTGCTGCCAGTTGGATAACATTTCCTTTGTCATGATCACGACCTAACAGCGAACCAGCATGGTTGACAATATTTCCAGTACCTTGAAAACTTGTTACACGTGAAAAATCATACCGTTCTTCTGGATTATTAATACCAGGATTATCAAAAGCATAAGCAGGATGACCATATTGATGTGATGCTAATGCCGCATCTGCTCCGCCCAAGGAGTGGCCTGTAAAAAATGGCTGATGCTGCGGATATTTTTGTATAACTGTCTCAATATATTCTTGCATATCAGAATCAAAACTTCTTGGTGCTTTGCCCATTGCTAGGTCTTTATTATCATTTATAACATTAGTGAAACTCGCCGTTCCTCTAAATGCAAAAACCAATTGATTCGTATCTTCATTAATATATGCCACTACATTTGCATCTGTTTTTGAATTAACAAAACCTTCATCAACTGCACGAAAACCACTAGGCACTTCTGCATCCTTATAAACAGCTTCGCTCAGTTGCTCCATGGCTCTAATTTTGTCGACATATTCCTCAACATCTTCGCGTGTGTTCAAGGGTTCATGCGCTAATATCATTTCACCAAGTGCAGCGCGAGGACTATATTCAGTGCCGCTTACTTTTGCTTTTGCCCATTGCGCATTGTCCTTCATTTGTTTTACAGTTTTTTCATCAAGAATAGGAATTTCCGCTTTGTAGTTGTGTGACTCATCTTTTTTGATTTTCTTGCCTGATCCAACATCGTTGACTAGTTTTCCCTTTACACAACCTGCTACAAATTTTGTTTTCTCTTGCATATCAACAACAGCATGTTGAGTAGCCCGATAATCTTTACGCGCTAAGCCGAGGTTAAGCGTTTGAATTTGTTTTGCTTCATCATCTTTTGCATCTATTGTTTTATTTGCGGAATGATTTTGCGGGGTGACGTCCTTCACATTGCCTGATACAGAAAATCCTGTACTTTTATTATATTCATGAATCTTCTTGGAAACCACTTGATCTGCTTGATAGCAAGCATCGCCGCTACCTGTGATGACGCCGCCTTTGTTAACTAATTTATTTGCGTGGAATGAATTGCTTTCCTGTGTTTCACCTGTGCCGCGAATATTCACGCCAGCCGTTTCTGAAACTAATTTTGATCTTGCTTCGTTAAATGCTGCATTCACTTCACCAGTTGTCGATGCTCCAACATCATATGAGTATGAATGCATTTTATTGGTATGAGTTTTTATCTTATGTTCTTCAACTTGGCCAGATAAGCTTCCTACATCTGCATTAGCGCCATCTTGCTCCCAAGTATTCGCATTCACTTCTAAATTTCCACCAACCGTTAAATGTTGATTGATAAAATCATTTCTCTTTTCACTGATGCGACCTTGATTCGCTGATACTTCAGCAAGCGTAGCAGACTTAGCCGAAACGCCGACACCTAAGGTTGAAGTATTTTTACTAAAGCGGCTTTTTAAATCTTTGCCTTTTTGTATGAACTTTTCAGCCTTTACTTTCATATCACCAGCAACATCTACTGGAATAGCTTCTAAGGTTACTGCACCACTTCTTGCTGTTAATTCAATTCTGCCTGCGTTCACACTGCCTTCACCTAGGCTTTCATAGGATGATTTTTCTTTTTGTACTGTGTAACTCGCTTTTACACTTGGATTGATATTGCCAGCATCGAAATGATTTAATCCTTCTTTTAATAAATCATCCTGGCGAATACCTTGAACAATACCGTTACCAGTATTTGCAACACTGGTTGCTGCATTCATGCTATTCAGTCCAGTCTCAACTATGCCATTTGATTCTGTCAAAGCTTTGAGATGATTATAAGTTGCTTCGCCGTTCGCAAAGGGTAAGGTTATTTTTTCTTTCGGTGCATGAGAATTAAATATGGTTTGCCCAAACAATGAAACATTTATTCCGGCAGTAGTGCGTGATGATTGATGGCGTAATTTACTTGAGGTTAGTGTTACATTTTCGCCTTCAGCGCTAAATTTCTTGGGTGTCGCTATAGCAATACCCCGCAGATAAATATCATCACTTGTGGAGTAAAGTGAAATCTTATCGCGAGATGCAAGCGTTGCAGCAACAGAAAAATCATCACGAGAACGTTTATTATCACAGGTCGCTCCCCACCATCCCGATTTTTTATCGATAACTTTACGACGTCCAATCACATCGTACATTTCAATTTTCCCAGCCGCCATTACTGTTGTGCCATTTCCCGAGACGAGATCTGTCCCGATTAAATTGACACCTCCATTTGGAGTTACGATGGAAAAGGTATCCTCTGCTGAAAATGACCCTTTTTTTACAGCGGTATTATACGTTTTGACTTCATGTTTATGCTGTTTAAACAAACCTGAGCGCGTTGTTTTTTTAGACTCGAGATAAGTGTGTGTCAGTGCTCTGGAATCCACACCTTGTTTAGCCGTAATACTTGCTTTTCCAGTTGCGCTAACGGTAGCTGCGATATTCGTAAATTTACTATCTGTTGAGATAACAACACCAATTCCACCATTATCTAAGCCATCACCATTGCCGCCAAGAATAGCTGCTTCATGATATTTGATTTCTTTTCTAGGCCTACCTTTGCGTATACATTTGCAATGTTTTTTCTTTTTACAAATACAAGGAAGCTGAACGACTTCCTGAGTTGTCTCATTCACCACGCCTTCTTTCGCAACAACTTGAACGTAGTTTTTACCTTGTAAAGTTCCCGCTATATTTTTCACTTGACCTGTTTTACCTTCGATAAAATTATTTCTTTCAGCAACAATTCTACCGCCATTATTCACAACAGAATGTCCCGCGCTTATACCTATGTCTCTATCCGCTCTATAGTCATGATCTGTTGTCACCACATCGTTAGCTGCTGTTACAATTAAATCAAGATTGGCATGAATGTGTGCGTTAAGTTTTACATCACCTTGAGTCGCGTCTAAATGATAACTGCCATTAATATGTTGATCGTCACTCACCGTGATATTTCTGGCAGTTACTGACACACTGCTCTCACGTTGATTTCTTTGCGATAAGGTTAAATCTTCATCGACTTCTACAGAAAATGCAGTTTTAGCTTTTATATTAGCGGCATCGCCAGTCCCAGCAATGAGGTTGTGAACCTCATCAATATGATCTGCTTTGGCGGAAATTATTGACTGCGTCATCTCACCTTTTATGGATGCTTGTTTCGCTGTCATAATCAATACGCCTTCATCGCCATTGATTTTTGCAGTTGCTGTGGTCGTTAATTTTTCATCCGCAGCTAAAGTAAACACATCATGATTGGTTGCTGTTGCGGAGAAATCAATATTTTTGCCTTTAAGAGAAGACCTTGCGCCTATATCAATCATCGCGCTTTCTTTTACATCAACTTTGTCAGTCGCAATAAAATCAGTTTCTTTTATGGCGTAATTGCCATCTAAGGACTGTGTTTCACTCTCAATTGATCCAAAGCTAGACTCAAGTTTGCCTGTACTAGATTGCATGTATGCTTTTGTTGCCTGCAAAGAAGAAGTGTAGACAATTTCTTTGCCTTCTTCATTAACTTGGCTTCCAACACCGGCCAGACCAATGCTGCCATCATTTTTAATATTCTCAGCTTTAATGCTGGCATCATTCACCTGGAGATCACCATTAAGATGATTTTCTAAATCCTGATCAATAGTCACAGTAGATGCTGTGATACTTGCTTTACCACTATTGGAAACACTTCCAGTGTGAAAATTCACATCTTCCAGATTTGTCTTAGCACCTTGTTCATTGTTAAATGCATGTTGAATTTCAGCATCAACCATTTTCAAACTTAGATCGCCAGCATTATCATAGGAATCTGCTTTGACTTTTCCATTCGTGACAGACAAGGAAGAAGCGGATGTTGCAGATATTTTATTTTTAATCGTTAAATCAGTTTCTGTTGTTGAGGCTGTGCCATGATTTATTAAATTATCCGCATTGACATTGGCCTTAGCGAAAGTAAATGTCGCATCTTTGTTATTAATAATATCTCGTGTCGTTGATAATTCACCATTAACCAAACTAGCTTCGCCGCTATTGGAAATACTTCCAGCGTGAAAATTCACATCTTCCAGATTTGTCTTAGCACCTTGTTCATTGGTAAATGCATGTTGAATTTCAGCATCAACCAGTTTCAAACTTAGATCGCCAGCATTATCATAGGAATCTGCTTTGACTTTTCCATTCGTGACAGACAAGGAAGAAGCGGATGTTGCAGATATTTTATTTTTAATCGTTAAATCAGTTTCTGTTGTTGAGGCTGTGCCATGATTTATTAAATTATCCGCATTGACATTGGCCTTAGCGAAAGTAAATGTCGCATCTTTGTTATTAATAATATCTTGTGTCGTTGATAATTCACCATTAACCAAACTAGCTTCGCCGCTATTGGAAATACTTCCAGCGTGAAAATTCACATCTTCAAAATTTGTTTTAGCATTTTTTTCATTGGCAAACCCATGTTGGATCTCAGCAACAGCCTGTTTCAAGTTTAAATCGCCTGCATTATCATAGGAATCTGCTTTGACTTTTCCATTAGTTACCGACAAAGAGGAAGTAGATGCGGCGCTTATTTTATTTTTAACCGTTAAATCAGTTTCTGTTAAGGATGCTCTGCCTTGATTTATAAAATTTCTCGCATCAATATTTGTTTTAGCGGAGGTCAAGGTTGCATCTTCGCTATTTGTTAAATTTTGAGTGATTGTTACTTTTCCATCAATAATTTCTGCGCTACCATCATTTGCAAGATTATCAGCCTTGACAGTGGCGTGATTAAATTTAAAACTGCCTGATTGATGGTTATGGATATTATCAAAATTTATATTGGCTTTACATTTGTTACTCATATAGCCTAAATTATCTAATTCCACTCCTGTCATTGTAAGTTTGTTAGCATCTATGATGCCAGCGTTAAGCATATATTTGGTGTCATGAACATGAGACAATAATGCTTCCTCTACACCAACGTTAGCTGAAAACATATCCGTGCGTGTGGTATTAGCAGATGCGACAACACCAGCATTAGCGCTAGCAACTGAACTCACGGTAATTGACGGGCCTAATATTTCAAACGGAATATCCATCAATTGATCAAGGGTCACATCTTTTATATCTTTAGAAAAATCAGGAAGTGGATTTTCCATTTTTGCAATTTCATTGTAAGAGTCATACAAATTACTATAGCTAGTTGCCATACTCTTAGCACTAAGAATGGGATCAAGGCTATCAACAAGACGAGCATTTTTTAATTTATCATCAGTGGGCAGCGTTGGAGTTAATTCAGACCATTTTCTTTCAGCACTGGTTGCTACCGAATAAACTTCACTTGCATAATGCACACCTTTCTTTGCAAGGCCATAGGCAAGAGGAACAGCAGAATAAGTAAAACCAATTACTTTAGACGAGCCGGGTATAAAGTTTGTTAATAACATTTTTGATGAAGAAATCAGATGTGTTGTATTTAATGCAGTCTTTAAACTAGAGGGTAGTGTTGGCAGCATTAAACCCGCATTAAGATCAATGACATTATTAACTGTGATATCATAACCACGCATTGTTCCAGCGTTTAAATTAAATAGGCTTGTTGCGGTCAAACTATCTTGTCCGCAAATGTCACCCGCAAGATTAAAGGAAGCCAAGGCTTTTACTGTCGTATTCTTAGCAAAGACACTTCCGCCATTATTCATAAATGCTCTGGCAGCAGTGATTTCTAACGAGTCTCCACCGTGTAAATCACCGACTTGGTTATACACATAGTTGGCATCAAGGCCTAATCGTTTATCCAAGCTAAGCTTACTATAATTATAAATTTCATCAGCTTTAGCAGTGAGAGCATCTCCGGTTATATTTGCAAAACTTTGTATATTAATATTCTTTTTAGATTCGAGAAAAAGATTGTTTGCTTTAGATTTAGATTGTGTATGAAAGTTAATATCACCTTCGGTTACCACGTTGGCATTCGTCGTATCAAGTTGTTCATGAAAATCAGCTTGCTGCGCGCTTACCTTTGAATCTTCCAATTGGGTCTCGCTACCCAATTTCATAGAGAAATTATTCTTAACTTTGATATTAGCCTGACTCGCTTTCAATTTTTTATAATTCAGCAAATCATTAGCACGAATTTCACTTTCTTTTGCATCCAATTCACCAAAAATATCGAGGATTTTTTTTGTTTCCAAAATGGACTTTTTGATTGTTACTTTAGCTTCTTTATTAATAGCCGCATTATTGCTACTAATCCTTGATTTATTTTCTAATGAAATATCTCCATTAATTGTAATCTTATCTGAATTAAAGAAACTTTCGTTTGCTTCATGCTGACCATCCAAATGAAGCGCTTCTTTAGCTGTGACGTTTGTTTCTTGATAATACGAATTTCCATGATGGGTAATTGAAAGATTATCTGAAACGATATCAGAATGGATGGCATTTACTTCACCTTGTAAATAACCTGTTTGGGCTTCTAATTTACTATCAGATAAATTTGTTTTGGCAGTGTTTTTAGTCAGGATAGAATGTTTGACATCAATTTCAGATTGCTGTGCAGATAAACTTCCATCATGCAAGTAGACATTATTTGCGCTGGCAGTAGTTTTATCAAAAGAAAGATGGCCAGCTGATGAAGTGAATTGAGAAGCATAAGAAGATTTTTCGAGACTCACTTTAGCATCAATTTCAAGTGTATCAAATTTTGCTTTGACTTCACTTTGAATAAAATTGCCTTGTGCACTATGTGAATGTAAATCTGCTTTAATACTTGAATTTGTAAATTCATGATTATCTAGATAATCAATAACATTTGCATGGATACTAGTTTCTTCACCTTTTACACGACCAAAACGCAGAGTTTCCTTTGCTTCAATCGTGACGTTTGCAAGTTCAGTTTCGCCTTCCATGGAGATAATTTGAGAAATTAAATCGGAATTTACCAGGTGGTTTTTACCATTCAATCGGATACTATCTTTCACCAATAATTCAGACCCATCCTCTAGTTTTACTTGAGAAGAGGCTGTGCCCATTATTTTGTTTGCTTTTATTTCACTGTGAACTAAGGTTAATTTACCATCTACAGTCGCGTCATTAACATCAACAATAGAGTCATTAGCTAAATTTGCATCGCCATCGCAATTCAACATTTCTCCCTGGAATATCGTGTTATGCGTTTGCAATTTTGCATTTGCAGCAAGTTCATATTGATTTTTAAATGATATTTTTGAATGATGATATTGTCCATTGCCATTTTGCTGGAAGTAGTTTGTTTTCCAGTGCGTATTTTTCAAATCTGTCAGTGAATCTAAGGTTGTTACATCGGCCTCAATATCTGCATGATCTGCTGTAAATGTTGACTGTGTTTTCGTTTCGATTTCTTTAGTCATTAAGTGGGTATTATTTAATTGCGTTAAAGCATTCTTACTGCTAACCATTCTGTATTTAACATTCACCTGTGCTTGGTCGAAAATGGCATCGCCTTGATTTAAGATATTATCGGTTTGAATCTTGCCAAGTTTAGTTGTGAAGCTCCCGGCATTTTGAATTTTGGCGGATTTTATCCACGTATTTTCTGTATTTACTTTAGCATTTTTATCAATTTTAATTTCTTTATCGATTTCAATTGTTGCGTTTTCACCATGGATATTTAAATCTGAGCTGGAATGAATATGCAGAGAAGCTGCATGAAGATAACAGTTGCTTGGCAGCTTAAACTGTCCGCTAATATTCATAGTTTTAGCTGAAAAGAAGGCTAGGCCCTTCGCTGTATAACAACCTCGCGAATCAACTTGATTCCCCAACAAGATAAATTTACTATTTGATTCTAGCATCGCATTTTCGGAAGAATCAAAATGTTTACTTTCAATTTTTAATTTCTTTGTTGCCTTGCAAATCCCGTTTTGATTTGTCTTATTTGCGCGAATAGATATTTTTTCTGCTTTTATTGCTGCATTTAATTGAATATTTTCTTTTGCTGCCAGGTCTATATTTTGAGATTGTGTTGCAGCGTTTACTTCAATATTTTGGCTTAAAATTTTTATTTGAGCATTATTGTGAATCACTGCATCAAGTTTGATATTGCCTTTAGCTTTAACAATTAATTTACTTAATTGGCAATTCCCAACAATTGCCAAATCAACTTGCTCAGTGATACGTGTAATAATTTGACTATCACGTTTGATCAGTAGGCCAAGGCGTTTACCGTCAACTTGTAAGTCGTAACTGCCATTTTCACCAAGTGTAATACTTTCAAGATCGAGCTGATTATTTTGCAGGGTGATGGTCTTGCGTCCCATATTATTTTTTCTCGTTATTGTGCTACGAAATGTTTGTGTGTTTTTTAAACTTTTATTTTTTAAGGTTAAGATAAAAGTGCATAGTATCTTAATCATTTAAAGGTATAAACCCCGTAAACCTTACGGGGTTTTTGTACAATACAAAAGCATGGAGAAATGCATTGAAGAGGACAGGTATAGAAAATTTTCGTTGGCAAGATTTACGCCATACATGGGCTAGTTGGCATGTGCAAAATGGAACAGGCGTAGTCCGGACTTGATGAGAATAAAAAAGGGTGTAAAGAAGAAATTGGGTAAATCTAAGAGAAAGGTCACTGGTTGGCTACGGCAAGTTTAATAAAAAAATACTATTTATCCGAATTCCCTGCGATCTTAAATCAGCAATTTTGAATTAATGTATTTGCCAAAGATAAGTTCAGCTGGTCAGAGAAAAGTTCGGTAGAGGCAATACCAAGATCATGAAGGTAGCGGTCTATGTGTTATGCGGAAACAAGCTCGAAGTGCGTACGAGATTTTAGCGGTTTTATAATATTCCCTCGCAAATCTAACAAATTAAATATATTCGTGGTTTAATTTTTACTTTAGAATCTAAAGCAAATGAATTCTGATGTAGACGACGAACTAGCAGGATTCGCATTAATTGTGTGATATTTTAAACAAAGAGAATATTACTTCTTTATGCTCGCATTATTCATCAAAGGTTTAATCATAGGTATCGCAATAGCTGCCCCTGTGGGCCCGATTGGCGTCCTTTGCATTCAACGCACTCTACATGACGGTTTCAAAATTGGATTCATGACCGGCATGGGCGCAGCTTTAGCAGATGGCACTTATGGCTTGATTGCGGGCTTTGGACTAACAGCCATCTCATCCCTTTTGATCACGCATCAATTCTGGATTCGATTAATTGGCGGTTTATTTTTGCTTTATCTGGGCATCAAACTATTCATGACTGTTCCACAACAACGCTCAGCCGGTAAATCAGATCGATCGTCCTGGCATGCATTTAGCACCACCTATTTACTGACCGTCACGAACCCAGCCACAATCCTATCATTTGTAGCAGTTTTTGCAGGCTTGGGATTAGGTACGTCCAGCACAGACTATTCGCAAGCAATTGTACTGGTGTCTGGTATCATTTTAGGTTCGGCAATGTGGTGGTTATCTCTGAGTGGCGGAGTAGCGTTTGTTTTGCATCATCGACTCAGCCCTGTTGTGATGCGCAGTATTAACAGACTATCGGGCATCATTATTTTAATTTTCGGGATTTATGCATTATTAACAGCTAAGGGTTTATAAGGTACGAATAAATGCTAGATGAATCCACTTCCCATTATCGCGAAATTATAGACGATGCTGCTAGCCTAATGTCGCAATATTTTCAAAAAATCTATCCGTTTTTCAAAAGTGATTGAGATTAGTGAACCAGATAGACGCAATATAATATTGAGATTGCAAATTGATAATCCATCAACTGCAATACCCCATACTTTAATTTTAAAAAAAAAATTCAATAGAGAAACAAATATTTGATCGTGCTGAAAGTGAAACGGAGGTTGATCAAATGACCCGTTTTGCTCATGATTGGGCTGGCATTGAATTTCTAACTCAGATTGGAAGTAATCATGCACCACGTTTTTATGCTGGAAGCATAGAGCATAGATTTATCATAACTGAAGATCTAGGTCTTTCGCATCCGAGCCTTGTTGGACCTCTCACACGGGCACCTTCTCCAAAAAATATTCAAGAAGCAAAATCTGCTTTGATTGCTTATGTGCAGAGATTAGGAAAAATGCATGCTGATACGGTCGGAAAGTACGATCAATTTTCTGCTATTTTAAAGCGTATTTATCCTCAAGCTCTTCGATTTAATTATATTCCAGAGAAGGATGGTGAAATTATTCTTGGTCTATTTAAAAAAATGATTGGTTACGAATCTAAAGAATTAACACAAGAAATTCACGATATTTTAGAGTTTTCACATCTAAAAAAATAAATTCACTGTGCTTTTGCATGGCGATATTTGTCCTGATAATGTTTATTATCAAAATAATGAAATGCGTTTTATTGATTTTGAATTTGGTGACTTTGGAAATGCATTAGTTGATGGCGTATATTTGCGTATGTGCATGCCCAGCTGTTGGTGTTCTAAAGCGGTTCCAGAATCGATTGCTGAGGAAATGGAAGCTATTTACAGACAAGAATTAATAACTGGTATTTTATCTGCTAACGATGATGCTATTTACAATAAGCAATTAACTTATGCTTGCGCATATTGGCTAGTTCGTACTATTAAACAGATTGATGATATGGATCTGATAGACCATGAATGGATTTGCCCAAGCGGTCCTCTTGATGTTGATTCCAAATGGGAACCAGAAAAAAATGCATTTCGTCCAAGAATTATATCAAGATTGAAAGCTTTTATTTCTTGTTCAAAAGAAACCGGACATCTCCCAGGCTTTCGCGAAGCAGCAATGCAATTGCAAGCGAGATTAATTAAAATCTGGCCAAAATCACAGGAAATTGATCTTTTTCCAGTTTTCAAATCATAAAATCATATAGGGGTTATCTATGCTAACAAACAACATAATTTTACTGATGGGAATAGCCGGTACAGGCAAAATGACGATAGGTGAAACTCTTGTTAAACAGAATCCTCATTTTAAATTAGTTACTCCTGATTCCACCCTAGATCCTGTATTAAAATTATTGGGTGATAATGAACAGGTCTGGTGGTCGTTGGATAAAAAAGGGTGGGTAGCAGTCAATCAAGCACTTGATCTCACACTTTATACAATTGCAGAAGTCTGCCCAAAAGAAAGTAACTTTGTTATTACCTCAGAAATGTTAGCTGATAATCCTTATCATCAAAATTATTTTGAGCGTGTTAAACAGGCTGCTACAAAGCGAGGTGCAACATTTACGCCGGTACGACTAATTTGCGAATTAGATGAATTACTTAATCGGGTACAGCGTGACAGTAGGTTGAAATATTTCAAAACACGAGATGTAGAGTTAATAAAAAAACGTTTTGCAGAGAATAAGGTTTTTATGACTAAAATGCCTAATGAACTTACACTTGATGTGACTCATTTAACCTCTGATACATCAGCAGAAAAAATTATGCAGTGGGTTGCCAACCACCAATAATGTTAATGTAATTTTAGGGATTCTTATGTCTAACACCTATAAGATTAGAAAAGCGTGCCGCAACGACGTTTCGAATATTGTGCGATTACTTGCAAATGATCCGTTGGGAAAAGCGCGTGAATCCTATCAAGATCCTTTACCTCAAGAATATTACGCTGCATTTACCGAGATTGATGGAGATAAAAATAATTATCTCATTGTGGTTGAAGAGAACGGAAAAATTATAGGTACTTCACAATTAACTATTATTACTTATATAACTTATCGGGGTGGAAAGCGTGGCCAAATCGAAGGTGTACGCATAGATGAAACTTACCGAGGACAGGGAATAGGTAAGCTGATGATTGAGTGGTCGATTAGTAAATCACGTGAACTCGGTTGTCATGTCGTACAATTAACTATGGATAAACAGCGAGATGAAACAATTCAGTTTTATAAAAAACTAGGATTTGTTGCTTCACATGAAGGATTGAAACTGCATTTATAATCTATCTAACAGGATATTTATGAATAAATTTGACGAAGAAAAATATTCTCTTCCCGTAGGTAAAGCGGATTTAGATCGCATGACCATTCTAGGTAACATTTACATGCCGTATTGCGCTGAATTTTAGTTGGAGGAATAGCATGATTCGTCACAATGTCTTATTTAAAATAAAATCATCTGTAAGCGATGCAGAGATAGTTTCAGCTTTCCAACTCTTATTTGGATTGCAGAAAGTGCTGCCTGGATTCATTAGAATAGCGGCGGGAAAATGTAAATTTCACAAAAATCCTGTTCGTGTAGAGCGATTATATGGTTTTTCCATCGACTTCAAGGATGAGAATGCATATAACACATTTCTTAATGATCCAATCACACATCCGGCTAAAAATGCTTTGATTAATATGATTGAAGATGGGTATGAAGGAATATATGGATTTGATGTGGGGAGGGTGATTGACTCTTATCCCAATCCATTAGATAAGTATCGCACACCAACTCCTCGATTATTGCCGCCAGGTGCTATAAGGTAAATTCAAAATGATTCGACATACTATTTTATTCAAAGTTAAACAAAGTGCAGTGGAGTTTGAAATAAATGAAGCGCTTGCTGCTATGAGACAGCTTGAAAAAACACTCTCAGGTGTATTTGCAGTCGATGCTGGTGAATGTCAATTTCACGATGAAAAAAGTAGATTTTTTTTCACGTATAAAATGTTGCAAGGTGCTACCCACGCTGTCTCAATTGATTTTGTAGATGAAAATGCGCTGGAAGAATTTTTTGAGAATCCTGTGACGAAGACAGCCAAGGAGCTTGTGGTTAAAATTGCAGAAAATGGATATAAAGGAATTATTGGGTTTGATCTGGAAAATACTCAGATTTAGTGTGAATTTCAAATTTCGAAAAATAACACGTGAAGATATTCCTTAGGCCTTTCTACCAGATACTTGAAAACTTCCATAAAAACCAGCTATCTGATTATCATCATTGACGATATCTTCCGTAGCTTTAACAAAGGCTTCCCATTCATCAATTGAATGACCTTCGGATAAATAAAATTCCTTGAATTCATCAATGCCTAGCATTAAATATTGCTTTTCTTCTTTGGTGACCATGAGAGGATGAATGATTTGGTATTCTTGAATATCAAAACCAGCTTGTTTCATTTTAGTAATCATTTTAATACCAATATTAGGATCCCGGTTGTCAACTGGAAGATCAGTCCAGGGAGGAGGAAGGCGTGTGTATTCGTTTCCCCAAGCAGAGGAGTTTGGATATGAAAATGCAAAATTAACGATGCCTTCTTCAGCAACATAGAAACCTTGATCCTTTAGTGCACTGTATATTTGTGCTATTGCTTTAGTTGGGTCGTGTAGATGGTGAAGAACAAAGCGGCAGTATACTAAATCAAATTTCTGATTAAGCTTGTCGAGTTCGTAGGCTGACCCTAACTCAAATGTGACATTACTAATATTTAGATCGCTAGCAAGCTTTTTTGCGGCATTCAATTGATTGAGATCATTTTCAATACCGACAACGTGACCAGTACTGCCAACTTGTTTTGCTATCCATTGAGACATCACACCAGATCCACAGCCTATATCTAGCACATGTAAGCCAGTCTTAAGGCCAGATCTTAATAGAAAATCTTGCGTTGTTTTATTAAATAGGTAATCTAGTTTGCCTAGCCCAGTTGATCCGCCTTCCTTGCGTTCAATCATGTACTTTTCTTTGCTCATTTATTTGAATCCTTATCAACGTATTTTCATTATTAATTCATCCAATACCGTAAGCTTTTCGCTAGTCTTCCTTGCCTATGTAATTTTTGGAAAGCTATCGGATCGACGCTATTCATAAGACGAAATTCCCCTAATACGCCGTGTATAGACCAGCATTGTTGGATAATTGCCAGAATCTCAAGTAAATGTTCTTGTGTATCTAATGCAAGCCAAGGTTCAAAACATAATAATTGTAGTTGTTGATATTGTGAATCGGATAAAGAAAAATTCTCTTTTGCACGATGGAGACAATTGTGAAATGAAAAAAATGGATGAGTAATAACAACTTCACCCAAGTCAATTAATGTTGTTTGATTGGTGTGGATATTAATTAAAATATTTTTATCATGAAAGTCAGCGTGACCGAATGTGTCTTTGATTTTGTAAAGTGATAATTTCTCACAAATTGAATTTAATTTAGGTTCTAAAATTTTCAGTTTTATTATTTCCTCTTTACTTAACCCATCTTCTATCAAAAGCGCTTCATGAGCAATTAGGTCTTGATACAGTTTTGGCAACTTGTCTAAACGCCAATCAGGTACCCCCATATCAAGAAATAGCTCAATGCTTTCAAGCGATTTTATTTGAAGGTTTGTATAATCTTTCATAAACTCAATTAAAACATTAGCCTGAAATTTCTCTTTGAAATAATGATGTAATTGTATTCCCGCATCCAGCATTAAAAAGCAATTTTGATCACGATTTACAGCAATAATTTGGGGAACATTTGCATGGAATTTTTCATTCAAAATATTAATCACTGTTGGTTCTAGTGATAATGCTGGTGGTAATTTTTTTAAAAAGATAAAGCCTTGATTAGTCTTAAAGCGATAGACTGTTGACCATGGATTATTCTGAATGATTTCAGGTGTTGGAGAAGTAAGTTGATAATTGCTACTACTTAAAATATTGACAGCCCAAGTTATATGATCATTATCCATGTTTTATTTGCTCCGATTTAGTGCCTACCATGTGTGGCTTGCCAGGAGGGCCATGTTTAATCAGGTCATGAGTGAGATTATACAAATCCCTTGGTGCAAAGTTCTCTTTAGCATTTTCTAACTCATCTATTTTCCACCAACGAAACTCTTTAAGATCAGTGAAATCTGCTATTCCGGGAATTGGGTTTGGTTTAAAGTGAGCGGTATGAATTAAATAAAAAACTTCATGTTGCTCAATGATTTCTCCTTTCCAGGGAAATGTATGGGACCTGATCCATACTTTAGATCCTATCGTTAATGGCAACCACACCTTCAATAGGGCGAGCATATCCATTGTCGTTTATATTTTCTCGATAATAACATAAAGCTTGGACAACACGTTTTCCTTGTTCATCCTCGTATCCAAAATTGCCAGCAGAAAAAGGATCCACTTGAATTTTTTCGATGTCTTCATCTGTCAAGCCACGTTTTTTCATGGCATTTCGCCAGTTTTCATCCGCTTTAACAATGCGTTCGGTTTTTGTAAATTCTTCTACAATAATAGGAGGTTGACCATAAGGCGGTTTTTTAACTTCTATACTTTGCCAGTTTAATACTTCTTCCGTATTTAAATTAACAATCGCTTCAAAGGTATCATTTGTTTTTGAATCGAACACACAAAGAAAAGCCAAGCGATCAAGAAAAGAGTCGTTGTTTAGATCGAGCATATCATCTTGATTAGGTTTTTCTAACCTTACACATGCAAAACGATAGTTTTGATTCAAATCTTTTTTGATTCAAATCTTTTTTGATTTTTAAAATATCACATGCTTTTTGAATTTCGTCTTTATTTAAAGGATCTAGGGGATAGGGTCTATTACTTTGCATGATATTTTACCTTTCTTTATCTCGCTTTTAGGAGCGGAGCATAATTTATTTGAATTTTATTATCATTTAACAAACGAACGTTTTTTAACGCTGGCGACTCTAGCACAAACCAAGCGGAATTGTCCAGAAAATGTGTAAGAAAAGGGGATGCAAAAATCATGATTAAGGAACTGTACCCCACGAGTTGTTGTTAAACCCCTCCAACTTCAATCATTTCTGAGTTTTCGGCAAGCCTGAATGACTCAACAACCATTTATGCATACCTAAATTTGTGCAAATATCATCAATATGCTTCCAATATATGCATGACTTTGATATTATCCCGCTCGTTTTAATTTCTATATTTTCTATTTAATTACCATTATTCATAACCAATATTCAGGTAAGTAAATTATGCTCTCTAATAACTCGTTATTTGCAGTAAAATCATTAACAGATTCAATGCCACCATTATTTATTATGCTTTCAGGATTGCCTTGTACAGGGAAATCTACATGGAGGGCTCGAATGGTAAATATGCTTGAAAATAAGAATATTACTGCCAGGGTTATTTCTGCCGACGATCTCGCTTATCAAATTCGCGATGAATACAACCAAACTCGAGAACCAGATCATCAGGTTACTTATAAAGATATTTGTAATCAGTATCGATCAGATTTAGAAAAGAGATATAAAAATGCTGTTATCGAAGCAAGAAAAATTTCAGGTATTGTTATTTTGGATAGAACATATTTAGCACCACAATGGCGAAAGGCTGAGTTAGATTTGATAAAACCAAATCCTGTTCATATGTTAGTTTTTGATATTCAAGATGAGCTTGCTTGGAATGAAAAATTGAAATGTAGAAATGAAACCAATAGTGAAAAACTTATTAGTGAAGAAATAATTAAACTGTTAAGTCAGGGTGCATCTGAACCAAAATTAGAGGAAGGGTTTTTGTCTATCACTAAATGCCATGCTATAGGCGAACCAAAATGGGAAGAAACCTTTGACCAGGCAATTGCTAACTTTATTGATATTTATAATGCATCAGATCATTACAACCCAGTGATGAAAAAAGAATTTGAATATTCTTCTCCAGGTAAGTGATAGATCGATTTCATTAGCTGTGCACGTTTCTATTAACGAAAAGAATGTTGCTCCAGCTTTGGCGCCAGCAGGATTTCCGCTAAATTAACCGCAAGCGAAAAGCTATAGCACGAATTTCACAATCAAATTGTTAAATATCATTTATACAAGGTTTATATAACAGTGAATACGTATCGTTATTTTCTCCTGATTCTTTATCAAGGCTAATTATTCTGCTTTTTGATTGTCTTTTTAGAGGGGGATAAATTTACACTTACGGAATAAATTTTACCCCTACGTCTATACAAATGGAATCTGATGTATCACAATAACCCGATAAATACGAAACTGGCTAACAATTAATCTATTTATAAGTAATTATTTGTTTATTCACTTAATTATTACAAAAAACCCAAACCGGAGTTGTTTCTTGAACCTTGTCAACTGGCTAAAGCCGCCACTCAACTGGAAGACCTGCTATCTGCTGGTTTTCCCCATCATCATTTCGCAAATCTTACAGCGGCTATATCCAGTCATTGATAGCAGGTTTATTAGCCTTCTTGGCAATGAACCTCTACTAATCCACAGTGTGCAGTATAACTTTATTATATTCGGACAATTCATAGGTTCTGCTACAGCGATTAGCTGTCTTGTTTTTTGGAGTAGAAAAGAATGCGTCCAAAGACAGGGTTCGATTTTTCTAAAACATTTACTTCTTGTTTGCTTGAGCATGGTGGCATTAGCAGTACAGCTAGGAATTTTTTCTCGCTACATTATGACAAGCTACAAAGTCGATCCAGTTTATCTTTCTTTAAGTAGCACTTATCTTTGTATTGGCCTGGTTAATATGGTTTTACAAGCGATTTATGGCAGCCTTGATGGTATGTTGATTGCTTCTGGTCAGCAGAAGCGTGCGGTGCTTATATCATTTGCATTACTAATCGCAAATATACTAGCTGATGCTTTTGCAATCTATATTCTTTTCTCAGGCACTCAACATCCTGCATCAGTTTATTATCCCCTTATATTCATCGGAATCTCAACCACAACCTTAATTCTAATCGCTTGTTTAGTGGTCGCTTATTTAATCATTAGAAAAGTGCAAGGATGGGAACAAATTCAGTTCAAAGAAATCCTTCCAGTTTGGCGAAGCGAAATTGGTATTTATTTTATTCGTGGAATAACACCTTTTATTTATGCTCTCCAACTGATCTCCATAAAATCCAGTAGTGGATTTTTGCCTACTTATCAATTGGCATTGCAGATTTCATACGTTTTGTGTTTACCATTATTAGCCAGCATGCAATTGGCAGTAAGAAATGCATCAGAAGCAATTTCAAAAAATTCAAATCATATTGTGCCTGTCTGGTGGAATGAATTGTTATACACAGGTCTGCTTCCAACAATAATTCTGCTTATTATCGGTATCCTATTTCCAATAGGAATATTCTCAAGCGTGTATCATTACGTACCGCCAGTCGATCATATACCTTTCATTCCAATTTTCTTTTTTGCGTGTTTAGTTGGACAATTTGCAAATGTTTTAACGATTCCAATCCGATCAAGAAAGAAAAATTATTTAATGACGAGAAATTTCTTTTTAGCTGAATTTGTCGTCATGTTGGGTGGAACACAGTTGTTGATTTGGTTTGGCCTGGCAAAGCCATGGAATGTAGGCGTAGTAATTGCATTATTTGTGCTGGCTCAGTTAGTGCTTAATTATCGAAGTACTTTATCACTAACACAAAATGAGAAATTAGCGTATGAAGCTTCTTGCTAACAAATTAAATCATTTACGTAAGCAATGGCAAACTGAACAACGTCATTTCAATATCCTTGATTTTACATATGCTCAAAAAGACACGAATGGGTCTGCTACGCGGTTACATTAATATGTTAATGGGGCGAGTCATCTATGAAGGTGATTACCGACCACTTATCCTAGGTAAAAATATTGATTATCACATGGAGCACGGAAGCGCGATTGTATTGCTAGGAAAAAAATCAAATAGCATCTGATGGGCATCCCATCAATAAAATTTACCCACACGCGACCAGTATAGGTACATTTCCATATTGGAATTTTATGAATCCCCCAATTGGTCGGCCAACACGTATCAGATTAAGAAAAAATGCAAGATTAATGCTTGAACCCAATACTTCAATTTTATCTGGAAGCTATCTTGGTGTTTGGCCAGATCAAACATTACGAATTGGTGAAAACACTAGTATTGCTCAGGGTGTGTTTATCAATACTAAGTGTGGTTTGAGTATTGGACGAAATGTTTTGATTGCTCATGAAACTTCAATTATGGATTATGACGGTCATCCTATTTTCTCGACCACAGCAACAAATCATTCAGCAGATATTGATGAGACATATGGTGGTGCAGCTAAACCAATTGTTATTGAAAATGATGTATGGATAGGTTTTCGCGCAGTGATTTTGAAAGGTTGCACTATTGGTTCAGGTTCTATTATTGGTGCTGGTGCTTGTGTTAAATCAGATGTGCCGCCTAATACTATCGTGGCAGGCAATCCAGCAACGATTGTGAAGCAGGGGATCTCATGGAGAAAATACTAAGTTTTATTATCATTGCTTTATCTCTGTTTGTTTCAATAGCATCATATGCAGAAATCAAACCGCTGAGGATTCCGCTCCATGCTGCTAAAATAACTTTAGATCCAAGCGGTATTCAAGATTTATCTAGCCTTTTCGTATCACGACAAGTCAATTGTCAATTAGTTAGATCGTATGGTTCAGTTATTTCATTAGAAGCCGCTCAATCAATACACTTTATTACGCCTACAAAAATTTTAATTACCGTTAAAAATGGCATGACATTTCATGATGGGTCGCCGGTCACAGCAAACGATGTGGTAGCAAGCTTGAACCACTTAAAAAAATCCAGACATACCTTAAGAAATATATTTAATTGGATAAAACAAATTGAAATTTTAAATCAACGACAAATTAGCATTACGTTAATCAAACCCGTGCCGCAATTTTTAAATGTGCTTTCATCACCTAATTATGCAATATTCAAAAAGGAATTTTTGGCAAATGCAAAGAATAATTCTGATTTATGGCGATTTCCGTTAGGCTGCGGGAAGTATAAAGTCAATGAATCTAGTGATCGTGTTGTCAAATTAACGCCGGCACATCATGGAAAATCAATCGAGTTTTATCTTAATAAAGATGATCAAGTGATTTCATCTTCGATTGATAATTATGATATTGTTGATCTTCATATTGTGGGCAAGCCAGGTAATCTAGCTCATTATCGATCAATAGAATTATTTGATCCTACCCAAATTTATCTTGGATTAAATACACAATCAAATCATTGGAAAAAACGAGAAGATAGATGCAGCTTTTTTGCTAAGTTGGATGCAACAAAGGTAATCAAGCAATATGCTGGGTTGGCCAAACCAGCTGCGGATATTTTACCTGAAGGTGTGCTTGGTTACCGGTCTAGTTTGCCGACATTGCAAAAATTAAAAAAGCAGTTTGCACTAATCAACACAGCAAAAATCAATCAGTTTTGTTTGAGCTATTTAACAGTTTCTGTTCCAAAGGAATATCGTGCTGAATATCAACATATGATTGAAAGGCTTTACCCAAATGTTCGTACAACTGAGATCACAAATAACAAACGTTTTGGTATAGATTTTATAAATAGTCAATGTGATGCGCTTATCGCTGGAATTAAATCGAATACATTGGATGGGTATGATTTGTTGGCCATTTTTTCTTTGCCCGATCCAAATTTTACAGGATACATCGATAAAAAAATTACAAAGGAAATAGAGGGAAGTCAAAATGAGTCTGATCCGAAATCAAGAGTTTTAATGTATCGTCATATCGTTAATGAGATTGAGGAAAGTTGTGTTATCCATCCAATACTTACTATCCCAATGAAATTAGTTTTTATTCGCAAGGAACTTCACACACCTAACATAGGGAAAGGCCCATTTAATGAATATGACTTGAGTGAAGTTTATGATTAATTCAGTCATTAAATCTAGCACTGTGCACAGTATCATTTCTCGTGCTTTAGTGACATCGTTAATGGGTGTATTTATTATTGCTTTTATCACTTCATCTTTTTTATCTTATCGAAGTCAACAACAGCAAGAAAAGATAGATAAGAAAAAGATACATGCATTAATGAGCGGCTTAATTGTTCCTTCTCTTGCTTTGTCAGATACGACTGAAGTGCGTAGATTACTCAGCTTAGTATCAACCCCTGATGAGTTTTTCGGCGTGGTTAACAATGAGGGTGATATACTTTTAAGCGATTATAACAAAATAAATATGGTTAAATCAGCGCTATTACTTAAATCGCAAATGGCGAGTTGTAATGAAATTCAAGGAAATATTGTAAATTTAAACGGTAAACAATACGCTTTGCATTGCACAATATTACTATCTCAAGATGTAGAGTATGGAAATAATAAAGCCAACCAAAAAATTGGAATGTTAATCAGTTTTTCATATTATCGACCACTCATGATTACGAGCCAACTTTTTTCGTATTTCATTATGGTGGCTATTCTCACTTCATTGCTTATTGTTGTGATGATTAGGACAAGTTTGCAAAAACGTATCATTGGGCCATTAGAATTATTAAAAAATAAAATTACCGATAAATCATTAAACCCGACTAATAACCAATCTGATCTTGGTGATATTGGATCAGCACCGCAAGATATTTTAGAAATCAAACAAGCATTTGAGCATCTATTAGTAAACTTACATAAAGAAATTACAAAAAGAACAGAGTCTGAGCGTAAATCAGCATTATATTATCTGGCAGCTCAAGTAGCGCATGACATCAGATCACCATTGGCTGCCTTGAATATTTTTGCTAAAGCGATTTCAGACATTCCGGAAGAATTGCGATTACTGATTAGGAATGCAACGCAACGAATTAATGATATTGCAAATAATCTCTTGCGTTTGCATAAAGGAGAAGATGTAGAAGCCACGCTCAATACTGAGCAATCCTTTACGACTGAAGTGCTGTTGATGAGTATGTTAGATACCTTGCTTTCCGAAAAACGCGCCCAATACGCAGATCGCGATATTAAATTTGACTTAGAAATTGAAGAAAATGCCCATGTTTTATTTGCTTGCGCAAACCCTGTTGAATTAAAGCGAATGATATCGAATCTTATCAATAATGCAGTTGACGCGATTAGTCACCATCATGGTTCAATCGATATTTCATTAAGTAAGAATGCTAATTTTGCTATAATAAAAATTTCTGATAATGGCTGTGGGATTGAGCCAGAAGATTTGCCTAAGTTGACATCACACAGTAAGGAATTAAATTTTGGCAAGAAAGAAGGATATGGCCTTGGTTTGCGTCATGCATATACAGTCGCAAATTCTTGTGGAGGGAGCATCACTATAGAATCGAGTGCTGGAAAGGGTACGATTGTAACTATTAAGTTGCCTCTTATTACAGCTCCTGTCTGGTTTAGAGATTCCATAAAAATTCAATCATATCAAAAAATAATTGCGCTTGATGATGATCCGTCAATCCACCATGTTTGGTCGCAACGATTTAACCAGCATATTAAGGATAACCAAATAGAGCTTAAACATTTATCTTCTACACAGCAATTTCGCGATTGGATAAATCAGAATCAAGATGCTTTCACTCATTATTTATTCTTAGTTGATTATGAGCTCATTGGAGCGAATGAGTCTGGACTGGATTTAATTATTGAGTTCGGGATTCAAAAACAATCTATCCTAGTGACTAGCCGACACGAAGAACAAGCGATTATTGATCGTTGTAAAAAAATGGGTGTTTGTTTGCTTCCTAAGTCAATTTCTGCATTTATCCCGATTCGCATTATCAATAAAGTGACTTTTGATGCTGTGCTTATCGATGACGACAAAACCCTAATCCTGGCATGGGCTCTTCGTGCACAAATGACTGGAAGAAAGATTTTAACATATCAGAGCATTGATGAATTTAAGAATGGCTTTACACATTATAATAATAAAGACATTCCAATATACATTGATTCGAATTTGGGTGAAGGAATAAAAGGAGAAGACTTTGCAAAAGAATTGCACGAACAAGGTTTTATTAATATTTACCTTTCAACTGGATATCCAAAAAATTACTTTAGCAACATGCCTTGGATAAAAGCGGTGATTGGCAAGGAGCCTCCATTTTGAGAAATCTGGGAATGAGTTCATCCCACAGCCCAGATACATTATTTTTAATTGATACATGCCAACGAAATATTACTGCCTATAGCAATCTCATTTGCTGGATATAAATATTGCCCCCACTCATTAGCAGGCACTTGCCAATATTCCTTATCTCCAAAGAATGGAATAGCTTTGCTTAACTCTAATTTTTCTATGACCTGCTGAGACGCGCCATCTTCTTCTGCAATTTTTGATAATGCTTGCATTCTTCAGTCAGGATCATCCGCGCATGATAATCATTGAAGAGGGCAGGTATAGAAAATTTCCGTTGGGATTTACGCCATACATGGGCTAGTTGGCATGTGCAAAATGGAACATCCTTGCAAGAGCTACAGCAATTAGGTGGGTGGACAAGTTTTGAGATGGTTCTGCGCTACGCACACTTGAGTAGTGATCATTTAAAAGAAGCTGCGGAAAGAGTTAACGTGACAAATTCCCTACAACGTGCTTTTAATGACCAATCAGGCGTTCAACTTAATATGCGTAACTAATTGATTGTACTTGTTTTTATTGGCGCGCCCGGAGAGATTCGAACTCCCGACCCCTTGGTTCGTAGCCAAGTACTCTATCCAACTGAGCTACGGGCGCAACTGCAAAACTTTTGTTGGCACACTGATATATCTTTACGGAGAGAGAGGGATTCGAACCCTCGATGGAAGTTTAAGCCCCCATACTCCCTTAGCAGGGGAGCGCCTTCAGCCTCTCGGCCATCTCTCCTGGTGTCATCTCGTTACGGAGTTGATCACACAACGGCATGCGCATGATAGTCGAAATGACGTGAAATGTTTAGCTTTTTTTATTGATTCCCTTCATTTTTTTCTGATTTATCAAGTTTGCTTTCACGCTTTTTCTTCACAATAGTTGTTGAGGAAGGTGCCACTGAAGGAGCTGCTACTGGTGTAGCAACAGGTGGAGGGGTTTCCTCTGATTGTGTCGGCGTTGTATTTTTTTCTTGTTGAATGCGCTGGTAAATTTCTTCGCGGTGAACTGAAACATTTTTAGGTGCATTAATACCAATACGGACTTGGTTACCTTTAATTCCGAGTACGGTCACGACAACATCATCACCGATAATAATTGTTTCACCCACACGTCTTGTTAAAATGAGCATTATCCATCTCCTTATTAAAAACTACCTTGTTAGAACTTTTATATCCCCGTTTTGTCCATACGGCAAAAATTTAATTTATTAAGTTTTACGATCTCTTCTTTATAAGTTTAGCAGTAATTTTAGAAGAGTAAGGGTGAAGTACACCCTGTATCGTAAATTTTTGTACCTTTTAAGGTGTGCAATAGTAAACAATAAATCCCATTTCTGCAAATAGGTTTTGCATTATTTTACATGTTTATTCTATGTATGTAGGTTCTTGAGTTTGGAAGGGTTTATCTAATTCAAAGGCTTGGTGAACAGCTCTAACCCCTTGTTCTAATTGGATTTCGTCAATAATCACGGAGATTTTAATTTCTGAGGTTGTAATCATTTGAATTTTAATACCTTCTTTTCCTAAGGTTTTGAACATGGTACTGGCCACGCCAGTATGCGATCGCATGCCAATCCCAACTAAAGACAGTTTAGCGACTTTGGCGTTGGTTTTGATGACGACTGCAGGTAGATCGCAGGCTAGCTCTTCTATGATCTTCATGGCTTTGCCATGCTCACGACGCTGTACGGTAAAGGTAAAATCAGAGGTTTGATCACTAGAGGCGTATTGCGCAATCATATCGATTTCGACGTTGGCTTCACTGACTTTACCTAAAATATGGCCCTCAATACCCACTTCGCGTGGAATACCAGATAAAGAGATAATTGCTTCTTCACGGCTGAAAGCGATTCCTGAAACAATACGTTTATGCATAATTTTTTCCTCGAAGGTGACGAGTGTACCTGTGTCTTCGGAGAATGTAGAAAGAACCCGGATAGGCATGCGTTGTTTGCTAGCTAATTCTACGGAGCGCATTTGCAAAACTTTGGCACCAAGGCTAGACATTTCTAACATTTCTTCAAAACTAATTTGTGGAATAAGACGAGCTTCTGGTAATAAGTGTGGATCGGTCGTGTAAACACCATCCACATCAGTATAGATTTGACACTCATCTGCACGCAGCGCTGCAGCAATCGCAACCGCAGTTGTATCAGAACCGCCGCGACCAAGTGTGGTGATATCACCACATTCATTGATACCTTGAAAGCCAGCAACAACAACGATACGGCCTTCTTTTAATTCACGCAAAATAAGTTCTGTTTTGACTTCTA